>Ga0209345_10001043_pt1 | contig 34852 bp, 36 predicted proteins | sample Cruoilmetagenom7_FD_187294 | JGI IMG/M metagenome (GOLD analysis project Ga0209345, IMG submission 187294) | Oil polluted marine microbial communities from Coal Oil Point, Santa Barbara, California, USA - Sample 7 (SPAdes) (version 2) | ecosystem: Environmental > Aquatic > Marine > Oil seeps ...
TAAGTACATCCTTATATATCTAAAGTTGATATTTAATAAAATAATGCGTAACTTACAGACAAAATACAAAAGGAATAGACAGAATGTCAAATATTCAATATTCCACATTCTGTCTATTTAACTGTTATGTGTAATTAATAATAATGATTTACTCTAATTCAAAGAAAAGCAACCTGATTAAAATTAGTTTATCTTTGCTAATTGTTACGCTAATAAAGTACATTTTTGAATCAAATTTTGCTCGTGACAACAATCAAATTGGCACAGTGATATTTTTTGTTCTCTCTATTTTTGCAATCACTGGTTTTTACTACAACAAAGATATGACTATGGGTTTATTAAGGCTTGAAGCAGATGAGCACTTTATAATATTCAGGTTGTTGTTCTTGTTGCTGTGCAGCTTCATTCTAGTGGAGTGCATAGACTCACTGGTGTTTAACTACTTCAAAAGCACATAACAAGGCGGTCAAGCGGGACCAATAACCCTTAGCATCTATGGCTCATTTCAATTACACTATTAATCACTACAATAAGAAAGCTCACTACCGGGTCATCGGCCCCTTACCTGGGCGTTAGATAAAAGCAACAATCATATAAGCACGAGTATTCAATGGAAAATAGAGACAGTGAGAACAATGTTATGGAAAAATGGAATCCGACAGCTAGGCGTTATGTTTGTTTTATTGACATAATGGGATTTAAGGACATGGTTGCTACAAAGAAACATTCTGATATCTACGCAATGATGGAAAAAATTGTTGGATATCAAAGACTAAATTCATCAGTAAAATGGCAGGGAAAGGCAGACCTAGTTAAGACAACAACCTATTCTGATAGCATTATAGTTTACTCCTTAGATGACAGCATTAATTCTTTAAATAGCATTATATGTACAGTTTCAGGATTAACTCAGGATTTACTATCTGAAGGTATACCGTACAAAGGAGCTATTTCAATAGGAGACATGACGTGTGATTTAGAAAAATCAATATATTTTGGCCAACCACTAATTGACTCATATATTTTACAGGAGGAACTTTATTTTTACGGCATTGTATTACATGGGTCTGTGGAAAAAGAAATCGAGAAGAATAATTATACTTCTTTTATAACAGAATATAATTGCCCTTTTAAGAAAGGAAAATCAAATCACATGACTATTGTACCTATGTATATGTGGAAAGAAGATGAGAAATCTATACCTCGTAATGATGCATTATTAAAATCTGTAAAGAAAATGAAATATACTACTTCGGGCAATCTTAGAATATATATAGATTCAACAATTAAGTATTTAGAATCAATTAGAGTTTAAAGGAGTAGGCGCCTAATTTTACAAATGTAGTAAAATGTTAATTTGTAAAAGAGATGAATATAAATTATGGATATTGAAAAAGTTACTAACAATACAAAAGCTAGAGAAAGCAGAGAATCTAGAGCAATCAAAGCATTTTTAGATCTTTACTCCTCAACAGACTCGGCACTTGACGAAATCTCTAAAATAGCCGTTAGTAATACTACAAAAGATACCTTGTTAAAAAGTCATGTCATTAATACTGTAACAGCAGTTGAAGTATATTATCGCGACAAACTGGATTCAGTATTTAGGCTTTGTAAACCCACATCTTTTGTAGGAAAGTTAAAAAAACTACATGATAGAAGCTACAAAATTGATGATCTCTTGGATATGTATGTTCATCGCATTCACCCGCTCGAACTTGTAGCTAACAATCTAAATTTTCAAAACATAGTGAGTATTGAAAAAACATTTACAATATTGCTAGGTAAATCTTTTTTCAAGAAAACTAAAAACTTGAAATGGCGAATTAAAGACATGAGTGACTCTGAAACAGAAATATCCCAAGACGATATTGATGCCATGCAATACGTATTTGAAGAAAGACACCAACTAATTCATAACCCAATTAGTAATTACTCAATCGATACGGAAGTAATTGAGAAAAAACTTGGCTCTGTTCTTAAAGTAATAATGGCATCTGAATTAGTGATATCAGACTTTATTAATGATAATATTGATCCAGAAATAGCATCTAACAAATAGCTAAAGCTGGACTACTAACCCTTAACTTCTACTACATTTTAGGGTTACACTACTGAACACTACAATAAAAACTAAAGCTACTGGGTTAGCAGCCACTTAGCAAAGCGTTAGATTCATATAAAGAGAAAATATGACATACTTATACTTAGCCATTGCTATTATTGCAGAAGTTGCAGCAACTAGTGCTTTAAAATCGTCAGAAGAATTTACCAAATTATTTCCAAGCTTAATTGTAATTGTCGGGTATGGTGTTGCTTTCTATTTCATGACACTTGTTCTAAGGGTAATTCCAATAGGTATAACTTACGCTGTTTGGTCTGGTCTTGGCATCGTATTGGTAGCCATCGTTGGTTTTTTCTTATACAAGCAAACTCCAGATATTCCAGCAATTGTAGGCATGGGTTTGATTGTTTCAGGAGTGATAGTAATCAATGTATTTTCTAAGACCATTAGTCATTAAATCTAACAAATCGTTAAAGCGTAACCTCCGCTTCGCTACGGCCACTTAACTCAAACGTTAGAGGTGAAATTTATCAACGGACTGTTTATGATTTCGATATTCAATAAATTTATAACTCTTATAATTCTTATGATTCTATTCATAAACATCACTGCTTGCTCAACTATAGTTTCAAAAACACATGATGATAATCAAAAAAATTCGCAATTAGGACATCCGTACAGTGGCGTGCATGAAAGCATAGAAAATTCTCCGTGCATTATTTATGCTTCTGCCTCACTTGGCCCTCTTTTTCCTGTAGGTATAATTGTAATGGCACCATTTCAAGTATTAGATATTGGGTTATCACTAGCTGCCGATACAATAATGCTACCTATTGATATTTACATTGATCCAATAGAAGAAGACAGAAATAGATATTTTAGTTGCCACTAAAAATAATTAATTAATACGTCTAACAATTAAATCAACCAGCCAAATAACAGTTCGCTTGAATAGCCCTGTTCAAAGTGTAATACTAATCAATACGATATTAACTCCTGCCTCTGTTATTGGCAGGTTATGAAAACGTTATACGTATAAAACCAAAGGAGAACATAATGAATCAAAAGTCACTATATGAACGACTCGGTGGTTACGATGGCATTACAGGTTTCGTTAATAACTTATTACCTCGTTTAGAAGAAGATTCCCAGCTAGGCCGCTTTTGGGAAAATCGAGGTGATGACGGTATAGAAAGAGAAAAACAATTACTTATTGACTATTTGTGCTCAAAAGCTGGTGGCCCTGTGTACTATACAGGCAGAGACATGAAAACATCACATAAGGGCATGAAAATTAGCGAGAGTGATTGGGAAGTGTTCTTTGGGCATGCTGGAGCTACCATGCAATATTTACAAGTACCCGAACAAGAATGCAATGATGTGGTTGATTTTGTATCAAGCCTGAAAAAAGATATTGTTGAAACTTAAATAAGCGTATAACAAATCGTTTAAATCGCTGCGAAAAGCGCACAGCTCAGACAAGTAAAAGTCGGCTTGCCGTTTAACTCAGCGTCAGGACAAGAAAGGAAACTTAAATTGAAACGTACAGAACAAACTCTTCTCGAGCAAATGAAAATAAGTGATGTTGAAATTTTGCATCGCATGCAACTACTAAATCTAAACAATGATGAATTAAACTTATTATCCAGTCACAAGATATTAATTGAAGACAATATAGACATAATTGTTGATGAGTTTTATGAGAAACAAACTGAAATAGATGAAATTTCGTTGTTAATTGGAGATGCTGATACATTAAGACGTTTACGATCAGCCCAACGAAAATATGTCATGGATCTGTTTTCTGGAAATTATGATAGTGAATATGTTAATAATAGACTGCGTATTGGTATGGTACATAAACGCATTGGTGTTGAACCAAAGCTTTACCTTTCAGCCATAAGAACTTTGAAATATGTTATAACTAAATCGTTAAAAAGAATAATTACAAAGAGTGAAACATTAGAGTCGACCTTAGATGCTCTTGACAAACTACTTTATTTTGATACGACACTTGTATTCGACACCTATATTGATTGTTTGGTGGGAGAAATTGAAAACGCCAAAAACAAAACTGAAGTATATGCTAAAAGTTTAGAAGAAAAAGTAGCTGAAAGAACCCTACAATTAGAAGAGCAAGCGCAAAAAGATCCTTTAACCAATTTATATAATCAAAGAGCAATGCAAGAGTTTCTTAGAAGGGATATTTCTATTTCAAAAAGACGCCAGGTAAAACTGTCTTTAGTGTATTTTGATGTCGATAAGTTTAAAGATATAAATGACACTTTTGGACACATAAAAGGAGATGAAGTTCTAAAAAATATAGGCCAGGCTGTACTTAATAATGTTAGGGATACTGACATACCATGTCGCTATGGTGGTGATGAATTCTGCATAATATTGCCTGAATGCAACTCTGATGAAGCCATGATTATTTGTGAGAAAATCATAAAAGAATTTGGTGAAAGATATCCTGATTATTCTCTTAGTATAGGAATAGCAGAAACAGGTTTAGATGAGTATCTTAATAGCGAAGAACTCATTAAAAAGGCCGATAAAAATATGTATAGTGCAAAAAAAGAAAGTGGGTTTCAAATTCGAGTTTGACACACAATGTATAAAGGTCTAAAAAATACAGATTATTTAGGCGTTCGGCATCCAAATGACCCATGAAAAGTAGACATACACACTTATTTGTTTAAGACCTGGTTACTATACAATCAAGTTTGTTAAATATTTAACATTGCAATCAACGAGATATCTATCATGTTAAAAACTAGTGCACCCCTGCTTGGATGGGCGTTCAATGATGTGCTCAACGAGCTACATCAGCTTGTATTTGAAGGCATACCTGGTGAGTCGGATCCATTTATATTGTCCCAGCTTGAACGTGAATATATTGCCTATGTGCTTTCCTGTTATTATCAGTGCGAGCGTTGTCTGGAATTTCACGAGCGCGCAGTCAAGGTTGCAAGACGCAAAGAGAAATCACCAGACTGGAGCTGGCAGGATGAGCTGATCAGTGCAACACTATTTTTGCATCTCGATGGTCGAAAGCTTTCTGCCATCGAATGGGAAAGATGGTTGAAAACATGGGCTGATTTCTCAAAACGTATCAATTCGCGTCATGACGGACTCGCCAGTTACCTTGCTTATGCTGTGGGCATTGCACGAAACGACAAGAGCTTGATGAACCATGCTTTTGCCTCCATAAGTGCATCTATTGAGGATAATAATCGACTTAAGGGTGTGATTCGCGATATCGATGGCGTGGTTGTTTTCATGAAAGCGGCCACCTCCAAAAATAGAAGTGACTCAACCATTATCCGTAATCTTCAGTCACGTGGTATCGAGGGTATATAAGTAGTCCACTAAAGTGGTGCTAGATCACCACACTATTTCTCTGGTCATGTTTTAATTAATTTTTAGACCCTATGTGTTTCTATAGTCTTGTTGAGCTATAGTAAATGAAAGATATAAATATCGTAGAGAGAATCTGAAATGAAAAAGCCCGATATTTCACAAGATGAAGATGCTCGTCTCAAAACACTTAGATCTCTCGATATTTTAGACACCTCTGAAGCTTTTTTAGAAGATGAGGACTCGCTAATATACGAAAATAAGAAGACCCTGAAATAATAATTTCTGATCTATTACTCGGTTATTTTCCGATTACCAACTTTGTATATGAGATTAAATTATGCCAGCTAATCATTATATAGATAATAAACGTCAACTCATTATCACAACATGGGAAGGTGAAGCGCATGATATCGAATTCATAGAAGCCATAAAAAAATATCAAAAGGATATCCAAAACCACCCTGATTATATTCATTTTAATGAAATAGTTAATTTAAGTGGAGTAACGCGCTATAAACTAACTACTGAAGGAATTAAAACGATCGGCCAAATAGCATCAAGCACCGATAAAACTGATGTAAACAGGAAGCTAGCTTTAATAGTTAACTCTACTTTAGCGTATGGTCTTGCCAGAATGTACGAAGCATATAGAAGCTTTTCTAGAAAGGCCCAGAAAGAAATTAGTATATTTAGAAATGAAAAAGATGCCTTTGAGTGGATTAAGAAATAAGGCATAACAACACTTCAATTGACCTCATAGAGCGACACTTTGCCTGCTTTTAAGTCAACTGAGCTTAATCGTAAGGTTCCCCCTCCTCTCCACACGTTTTTCTGTTTTAATTCAGCGGCTTTAAAATTAACATGCTTTTATTCAACCTAACGGTTGACAGTATGTATTTAGCATACTATTATTCAACCCTATGGTTGAACTAGAAAAAGACAAAGCATTATCAGAGACACTGAAAGCGGTAAGCGATACTACGCGGCGATCACTTTTAACTCAGTTGGTGCAGCAAGGTCCAACGCGAGTGACTGACCTGGCGCGTTTTTACGATATGTCACTAAATGCTATTTCAAAACATATTAAGGTATTGGAAAAAGCGGGATTGGTAACACGTAAAACAGTAGGTCGTGCACATTGGATTGAAGCTAATCTCGAACCTGTTGAAAAAGTAGAACAGTGGTTTACTCAACTTAGATCAATTTGGGCTTTGAGTTTAGATAAACTCGAAGACATATTAACTAAAGAGGATTGACACAATGACGGACCTGGCAGTTAATTTAACTAAAACTATTAATGCGCCCATTGCGAATGTATTCAATGCCTGGTTAGACGCCAACACCTTATCTAAATTTATGATGCCAATGCCCGGCATGCCTGAACCAAGAACTGAAGCTGATGGCCGACAGGGTGGTGCCTTCACCATATACATGCAGGTGGGTGATGAGGAAATCCCGCATAAAGGAAAATACCTGGAGGTAAATCCGTATACAAAATTAGTATTTACCTGGGAGTCACCATTTTCAACAGGGGGTAGTACAGTAACTATCCATTTTAAAGCACTGGCTGATGAGCAAACAAAAATTGATTTTTGCCATGTTAAGTTTAAAGGCGAAGAAGTGCGAGCAAATCATGAAGGTGGCTGGGAAAATATTCTGAAAAATCTAAATATGGTCATAACATCGGCGATGCAGAAACAAGCATCAGCTTAATTTAATAACCAGTCAGGTTTATAACTAATGAAATGGAGAACCCCATGAAAACAATGATTTGCAAGCAACTCGGTGGTGCATGCGATAAAGAATTTCACGTAAAAACTTTCGATAAAATCGCTAAATCAAGTAAGTAACATGGTATGGTAATGTTTTAAAAACAAGACAATTAACATCTTGAAGTGGTGAACAAAATATAAGAGTCTATGAAAAAGCCATAAAAAATTAAAGAATGGTTTGAAAGCAAGAAAAAAATTTGAAACATTGCCTAAAGATTAATGTAATTGTGAATAAAATCGATCGTTCACACTCACTCACTGGGACGACGTAATTTTTCGTTCCTTATATAAGCAGTTAAGTGTACTTAAGCAAGGGAGATATTTTGTCATATTGCGTAACCTATAAAAACAACGGTTTTCTCCTTACACATAAAGGACTTATAACTATTAATGAAATCCATGAAGCAAATGGTTTGATACATGGACATGAAGAATTTGATTCTCACAAATATCAAATTATTAATTTACTGGATGCAGATTTTTCAAAAATAAATCAAAGCAAATCTATAGAACCAGCCGCAACAGATTTGGTAGCGTCTAAAATTCGTTCTAATATTAAAGTTGCAATTGTAGTACGTGAAGCTAAAGCTATTAATTTTTGCAAGCTCTATGTATCAGAATCAAAGCAATATGGTTCGCCATGGGACTTCGAAATATTTTCAGAATTAGAAGCTGCGTTACAATGGGCCTGCACGTAACAAGTGCGGTCAAGCGGGTAAAATAACCCTTAACTTCTATATTTCAATTAGTTTACACTACCATTCACGACAATAAACAACCCTATAGAGTTGTAACCCCTTACCCAGGCGTTACACGTAAATACTAAAATATTCTATCACCTGTACTAGTCAGTGCTTTATTTAATAGTGTTTATAAATAATAATGGGGCAGCAACAATATAAATTATTTGGAAGAAAAAATATGACAAACAACCAGGATCAAAAATACGTTTATTACACTAAAGTAGCATGGGCCATCTATGCCCTAATAATCATCGCCCTTACGGCTGTATTAGTACTACTTGTCGCTCAAGATAATGAAGAAATGTTTTTCTACGGATTCTTAACTCCAGCAGCAGCTTATTCTTTTCGCCCAACCAATAGGTACTTTAGCAAGCTTATTTTTAAGTATACTGGCGTTTCTCCAACCACAGAGCAAGAATAAACTACCGCAACCTTCACAATACGTTCAAAAATGACGCCAAAAGACAGTGGCCTTTAACCCGATCTCAGAGTAAAGATTATTTCATATGGCTAGACCATGTAGAGGTAAACATTTTTTTACTCTGCTCCCTTTATTGTTTTGATTTGACTATGGTTATGGTGGGTGTTTATACTTCATATACTTTGAAAACTGATCCTGTCACAAATCCCCTGGATAAACTTCCACCCATTCTTAAGAAAAATTTAGACCGTAATTTATGTGTCTGTAATGAAGTTCTCAAGATGGATATTATCAATGCCATCGTAAATGGGGCTACAACTGTGGGCGAGATTAAAAAACAGACCTATGCCACAATGGGCAGTGGCTGTTGCACTAAACAGGTAGAACGTTTGATTGAGTATCTTTGCACGCCAGAAACGCAGAAGTAACTCTCTTCCACAAATTAAACGCCATTATTCTGCATGCAATGCATCAACCGGGTTCATTCGTGCGGCTCGCCTCGCCGGTATAATTCCTGCCAGCACACCGACAACCATTGCCAGCAGTACAGCCAGCAAAGCAAACTGCCAGGGTGTATGCACCGGAATTGCCGGCACAGCAATATGAATCAGCCCCGCTATCGACCAGCCTAATAACAGGCCAAACACTCCTCCAATAACTGATAAAAGCATGGCCTCCGAGAGAAATAAAAACAGGACCTGGCGCCGTCCAGCACCTAGCGCGGTAAGTAAACCAATTTCAGCAGTTCGTTCTTTCACTGCTATAGTCATAATGGTAAGAATACCAACGCCGCCCACCACCAGTGAAATACCTCCGAGCGCACCGACTGCAAAAGTTAAAATATCTAGCACAGAACTTAATACTTCCAGCATCTGCTCCTGTGTGACGATGGTAAAATCTTCATCACCATGCCGGTCAATGAGCACCTGCCTGAGCTTTTCACTTACTACATCAGCATCAAGATCATTCTGATAAAGAACATCAATTTCCATCAGGCTTTCACGATTAAATAATTCCATAGATTTGGCAGCAGGTATATACACCGCATCATCCAGATCAAAGCCCAGCATTTGCCCTTTTGACTCCATAACGCCAACCACACGAAAGCGAGAGCCGCCAACACGAACCAGCTTACCCAGGGGAATGGTGTTCGCAAACAGCTCTTCTTTCACCCGGCTACCCAACACTATAAAGGCACGTGCTGTGCGCGGGTCATCATCAGGTAAAAACTGTCCTGCTGATACTTTGAACTGCCACACTTTGGGCATCTGGTGACCTACTCCAAAAACGGTAGTGCGTCTTTGTCGCTTACCCGCTTCCACTGCCGCGTTGCCCTGTATAAGTGGCACTGCGGCAATTATCTGCGGTAAACGGCCTACGGCGATAACATCATCCAGACTCAATGGTCGTACATTGCCCATCACCGCACCAGACATACCGTGAGTCGTTGATTTGCCCGGTGTAATACCAATCAGGTTAGTACCAAACTGGCTGAACTCAGCGAGCACAAAACGGTGTAACCCCTCACCCATTGACGTTAGCAATACCACGGCAGCAATGCCCACCGCGATACCCAATGCAGTAAGCCCGCTGCGTAAACGACGAGCTTTTACTGCACTAAATGAAAGATCAATTAAATCACTTAGAAACATCATCAACGCCCCGACAATGACTGAACCGGATCAAGATCTGCGGCATGCCGTGCGGGCAACAGGCCAAAGAGTAACCCACAGCCCAGTGCAACCGTCACCGCAGCCCACAGAGCCCAGCTCGGCGCCTGAAACGGAAAATCGGGAAAATATTGCTGCAATACCCAGTTCCCGGAAAAACCAATAATGAGCCCCAGCAACGCACCCAACATAGATAGGAATGCAGACTCGGTTAAAAACAACAAAAGGATAAGCTTGCGTGGTGCCCCAAGCGCTTTGAGTAAACCGATTTCAACTGTGCGCTGTGCCACGGCCACTAGCATTACATTCATAATCATAATGCCGGCAACCAGCAGGCTAATGGTGGCAATTCCGCCGAGTGAATATGTAAGTGCCGAAAGAATTCGGTCAAATGTACTTAACAGCGCATCCTGAGATAACACCGTGATATCGTCTTCACCATCATGTCGTGTACGTATAATATTGGTAATATCTCGCTGAGCACGCTCCATCACTTCTACACTACGTGCCTCAATCAGCACTCGAAATACTGACTCTGTATTAAACAGCGACTGCGCCGAGGCAACCGGAATAACGAGTACATCTCCCATATCCATACCCAGAGACATGCCTTTTTCTTCGAGCACACCGATTACACGGCAACGATAATCACTCACACGCACCCACTCACCCAGTGCGGACTGGCCTCTGAACAACTCTTTATACAGGGTATACCCCAACACACATACCGAGGCCGCCCGCGTCATATCACTTTCAGGTAAAAACTGACCTCTGGACATATTCAACTGGCGCACATCTAACATGCTGGCCGTAGAACCGAGAATCATCACCTCCCTTTCAAGTTGACGGTGTGAGACTGGTGCCGCACCCACAACAATAGGCGCCAGCTGTCTAACATATCGGCTCTTCTGCATTGCAATGACATCTTGCAGAGTTAAATCACGGGGGGTTTCACCCATCATCGGTGGTGCTCCACCCGTGGTTTCTGATCTGCCTGGTAAAATAATCAGTAAGTTGGTGCCTAATGATGAAAATTGCTGGCTAACATAAATGCGCGCACCTTCTCCCAATGAAGTTAGAAGCACAACCGAAGCAACACCTATTGCCATTGCCAGCAGCATCAAAACGGTACGCGTGCGATAACCTTGCATAGCATGCAAGGCAAATTGCACTATATCATTCAGCCTCATTACGCCGATTCCTTAGCGTCAATCACCTTGCCATCAACCATGCGGATAATGCGGTCAGCACGTTTTCCGAGCTCAGTATCATGTGTTACCAGCAATAAAGTGATGCCTCGTTGATTGAGCCCTTCCAGAATATTAATAACCTCAATTCCGGAAGCATGATCAAGGTTACCAGTCGGCTCATCTGCCAGCAGTAACACCGGATTGGTAACCACAGCGCGAGCAATAGCCACACGCTGTCGTTGGCCACCCGATAATTGGTCAGGTCGATGGTGACTGCGATCTGTCATGCTCAAAGAGGCGAGCACATCATGTACTCGCTGATCGCGCTCTTCATGATCCACACCCGCAAGAGTTAAAGGCAGTGCAACATTTTCAGCAGCCGTTAACCTGGGTATCAGGTGAAAGGTCTGAAATACAAACCCGACTTTTTCACGCCTGACCCTGGCCTGCTCCAGCTCACTTAATTGAGTGACATCATCACCATTTAGATAATACTTACCGCTATCGGGCTGATCCAGTAAACCGAGAGCATTCAGCAATGTCGACTTACCAGAACCAGAGGGCCCCATAATAGAAACATAGTCTCCGTCATTGAGTTGCAAACTAATGTCATCAAGCCCGTGCACCAGTTCGTCACCTACTGTAAATGTGCGGCTTATGTGTACGAGCTTAATCATTTTGTTTCAGATTTTTCAATTTTAGCGAGGGCTCCGTCCGCCACGCCTTTTCGATCGACCGTGGTCACCACTAATTCGCCACGCTCTACTCCCTCGGTTATTTCAGTTTGATCCCAGTTTTCCAGGCCAATTTTTACATCACGTAATTCAAGCGTGTTTGAGTCAGCATTGAAAACATACACCTGACGTTTATCGATCACCGACTCGGTGGGCGCTCGCAGCACATCGCTACGGGTTCTCAAAATAACTTCTGCATCAGCACTGTAACCCGGTAACATCACATTCATATCATCAGGGTTTTCAAAAATAACTTCTATGTCCACAGTACGTGCCTGTTTTTCACGATCTAAAACATAATCCGCTACACGACGAACTCTTGCCGGAAAGCGTCTGTCTTTAAAAGCATCCAGACTAATGCGCGCCTGCATATCGGGTTTAATGCCCGGAGCGTCTACTTCATCAATGGGGGCCATTACATAAAAACAACTACGATCAACCATATCTACTGCTGGCAGGGTTACAATTCCCAATGGTGCTGGCGTAACATATTCACCAATTTCACCATTCACCTCAACTATCACACCACTAAAAGGTGCCTTTAACATAGTGCGTTCAAGTTGTGCTTCTACTACACCAATACGCTCTTTGCTTACAGTGGCTGAGGCGTGTGAAGCAACACAATCTGCGCGTTGAGATTTGGCCGTGGCCACCGCCTGATCTACTAGCTCTTCTGATATAGCCCTGGTTTTGCGAAGCTCTGATTTACGTTGTGCATTTTTCTCAGAATTTTCTGCCTGCACACAAATGCTTTCTGCATGTGCGGTTGCCGCTTTTGCTTCCGAACGAGAGAGACGTAACTCTGCTTTTAAATCTTCATTCCATAACTCAAGTAACACAGCATCCTGCTTAACCAGATCTCCCTCTTTAATAAACAGCGCTGCAATTTGCCCCCCCATCGGTGGTGACATCTGTGCTCGACGGCAGGGCATTATGGTGCCAGCCCGTGTATTTGCCACGGTATCTTCAATCACACCTATTTCAGCCGCTTGCACCTGAACCAGTACGGGTTTAGAGCGTGTGCTGAAAATTAATATCAACACAACTGCCACAGCTACGGCAGAAAAAATCAGTAAATGTTTATTTCTTTTAATCATTTTAGATCCTTCGCCCAGTCAGTCTTTATTTCTTAAATACACCTAAATCATACTACTGATTTCATACTAAAAAAGTTATTTTTCTTTACTAGCATTAATTCAAATTCACTAACTAATAGTAGAAAAATTAAGTCATAAAAACCAATGAACTGAGAAGTTTTCAGGGTATATTGTTTATTTATAAGTGATAGAGATCAATTTTTTCTGAGAATAATGATTTAAACTAATTATTTAGATGATTTATATCACCTTTTTTCATTTTATACCCTATGATCATAGGTGGATAATTAACAATATTAATTTAAGGGGAATATTCATGGCTAAAGCTACTGCAAAAACTAAAAAGAAATCTAAAGCTGTAACAAAGAAAAAAGCGACAGCAAAGAAAAGTGCTGCCGCTGCCAAAAAGAAAGCAGCTGCAAACCGTAAAGCAGCGAATGAAAAACGTGCAGCACTGGCTAATAAATTACGCGCAGACCTCAAGGCGGCCAAAGACACAATAAAAGCGACTAAAGATTCAGCAAAAGCTGAAATAACAGTACTCAAAGACCAGCTAAACGCTGCGATGAAGCGTGAAGCAGAGCTACTAAAAATTGGCGAAAACAAAGTTCGTGCGATGGTAACGGCTGGTGAGAAGTGGGAGAAACAACAACTTGCCAAAATCAAAAAAATGGCAAGTAAATCTAAGCCTAAGAAAAAAGCTAAAAAAAAGTAATTTAGTTTATTCTATTACAGCTCAAAACATAAAACGACTCCTAGGAGTCGTTTTATGTTTCTGGCAAAACAAAGCATAAATCCAGAGTAGAAATTACTCCTCTTCAGGCAATACATTTTTAAAACGTTACTCTCATTCCCAACTCAATCGGTTTTTACTAATATAGTTCATCTACACCTGGTGTTTATTACTCTCTTTCATCTAGTAACATTCTTACTTTTTGTAACAACACACTTGAACTAACAGGTTTCTGTAACTTCTGCTGATATAACTCTTCATTAACAGAATCTCCCCGGTAGCCTTCACTAAATCCACTAATTAACTGTATTTTGATTTTTGGATAAAGCGCTTTAACTTTTGTCGCTAATTGATAGCCATCCATGCCTGGCATAATCACATCCGTTAGCAACAAATCTACTTTTTCATTTCTGAGCAACTCAAGAGCCTGATCAGAATTTTCTGCACATAACACTCTATATCCACTCCCGACCAGAACTTCCTTAGAAAATTCACGTAAAGCGCTCTCATCATCTACCACCAGAATGCTTTCATTTCCTGAAAAAACCGTTATGGCATTATCTTCTGTTAACTGCTCATCACGAATACGCTTATCATAACGAGGAAAATAAAGCGTAAATTGAGTGCCGTGACCAGACTCAGAATACACCCTTATTGTGCCTCCACTGCGTTGAGCAAAAGCATACACCTGACTCAGGCCAAGGCCGGTACCTATGTCGCCCTTGGTAGAGTAAAAGGGTTCAAAAATTCTCTCACATGTTTCCTTATCCATACCACAGCCAGTATCAGTAATGGCAAGACGAACATAGTCACCTGGCTTAAGGGCTAGTGATTTCGCAGTTAACTGGTTTATTTTCTGGTTTCGTGTCTGAATAATTAACTGCCCCATCCCCTCTATCGCATGCATCGCATTAATACTCATATTAAGGATGGCATCTTCCATATCACTTTCATCTAGCCAAACTGGCCATAGATTTTCCTGCAGATCAAACTCCAGCGTGATGCGTGGAGTCAGGGTTTTTTCCAGCATAAGTTTCTGATTCTGTAATAAGAAATTGATATTTAACAAATCAGCTTCAGATGCTTTTTTACTTGAAAATGCCAATAGTTTTTTAGTTAATTTCGCACCGCGTTCGCCAGCATGATGGATTTCATGGGCATATTTGGCCAGTTTGGGTTGCCCACTCAGAGATAGCTCTAGCAATTCTGCATACCCCATAACTACGCCGAGCATATTGTTGTAATCGTGAGCAATACCCCCGGTTAACTTACCAAGAGCATCCATTTTTTGACTTCGGATTATGATCTCTTTGGCTTTTCTATCACTTTCAGCATAGCGTCTATTAGTAATTACAATATAAGCAATTACAGCTAAGCCTATTATCCATATTAAAACATGGCTAATAAAAGTCTGGTTTCTTGATGAGTCATTGGCATGCTCAAACGGCCCCAGTGGAACAGAAACACTTACCCCTCCTCTAATATCACCTTCTTTAAAACCAAGATGCCCATGACAAAGCACACAACCTGCTCTCATTCTCATGGGCCGCATCATGCGTAAAAAAGGCTCTCCATTAATCTGGGTAACCTGGGTAATTTCCTCTTCACCCAGATCAAACTGTTGCAGTGATTCTAGCTCCCAGGCATCTGGTTTGTTTTGTATGCCCTCTGGATCAAGCAAAACCTGTGCTGTAATACGCCCCTTAACACCATAAAGCTCTTCAAACTCTTCTGCCATTTGGCGCATCATGTACGCCGGGTTCATCAGTGTTAGCTTCACTCCATCTTTAGTTTCTACATCTCGGTGGGGTATATGAGCAAGATGAGGGTTAGGCGGAGTGCGCTCATCTGGGCGCACATAAATACCGCCATGTCGGGAGGCCCACTTTCGAAAGGCACTGTCTTTATTCCAGTAATGACCCGCCTGATTGGTAGCCAGGCGTATGGAATGCTCTTCAAAGCTACGAATATTAAAATAGAAAGATAAAAAAATGAGCACAGACCAGAGCAGTACTATGAGTATTATAAAGCGATAACCTGTTTGTAACTTCGAAAGAAAAAGTTTCATTAATGTAAAAAGGCCTTTAGCTATCTATTTAATATGAAGACTCACAAGCTCCCCCCTGTGCTTAGGAGATGTATTAATTAATAAAAACAATTATTAATATAGCATAGAATAAGCTAGCTAGCTGAAGCGCCTATAATTACACTGAATTAAATCAATGTAATTTAATATATTCAGACCAATAACTTAATTTATTCATTATCTTTTTTCTGCTCGAGTGATTGATTAAGAGTAACCACACGTTGTGGAAACGGAATTTCAATACTCTCTTCACGAAATGCTTTAATAATTCTGAAATTTAATTCACTAATAACATTTAAACGCTGATCAATATCATAAATAAAACAACGTAATTCAAAATTTAATGAACTGTCACCAAAGTTTCTAAACAATACTTTAGGTGGTGATATTTTCTGGGCTTTTTCTTTCATTACCATGGGGTGTTCATGTGCAAGACCAAGAAGAATTTGATGCACTTTATCAACATCTGAATCATAACCAACACCAATTGACACTGTAATACGACCATGGGAATCGCGTAGCATCCAGTTAGTTACCTTGGCCGTAATTAATTCCGAGTTAGGAACAATGACATCGGATTGATCGAAGGTTTGTATCTGAGTAGAGCGAATATTTATAGATTTTACATATCCCTCTGTATCACCGGTGATTATCCAGTCACCTCTGCGAATTGGTCGTTCAAACAGTAAAATTAAACCCGATATAAAGTTATTTACAATGTTCTGCAAACCGAAACCAATACCAACTGACAATGCACCAGCTATAAGCGCGATGTTTTCCATCTGTACACCGGTAATAGAGAGCGCCACTATCAGGGCAATAGCTACACCGGCATAACCAAATAATGATGTTACAGCTTCTTTAACACCGCGATCCAGTCGTGTGTGTTTAAGCCCGTGGGGTAATATGTGATTTTTTACGTAACGCGTCAGGCTTATAAGTAGTAACAGTGCGAGTATTCCGCTGGCAAGCAATGTTGGCACTACATTGAGTGATCCAATTTGAAAGCCTTCCGATATATACCCTGTAATGATCGTTAGCCAGGGGTCATCTAATCGCCAGATGTACAATATTAAAATTGAAAAACCACCCCACAGCGCACCGAAAATAATTATCCGTGCCCATATTAAACCCGGAATTAAACTATCAGCATCGAGCCCTATAGCATCACGAAAACGAACCTCCCAATCTAATCGCCCCGTATCCAGCCCATCACATAAATCTTTGAATAAACGATAAATTAGCACCGTTATGGCAAGGCCCACGATTGTACCCATCAGGCCACCGAGCACAAAAATAGACAGGTTTCGATAACCAGACAACTCGGCCATTAGTGTGGCGAACAGTACAAATGTTAATAGAATACGCGGCTTACGAGATAAAATAGCCCATGAAAAATTACGTACCAGCCAGATAAGTGTAATTAGATTTATTATTAACAAAACACTGAAAACACTCCTGCTAAGGTAATAAACAGGATCACTAAGGCCCGCCTTGAGTTCACCGGTTAGCAGAAAAAAACCAACCAGCCCTAATGTTAATAAAACTTTAATGTGCCAGGCAAACTGTCGTGATAGACTTTCCGACCTGGTAAGGTAAACCTTAGCCGGGGCCACAGGGCTTAGTAACGTATTAACAAGCAGAATGAGACTGATATAGCTAACTATTGCATAACTTGCCTTTGTCATAAATGGCAGAGGCTGTAACGGTAAAGACAAGCTGAGAAAAACCACTACAGCTATCATTGGTAATAGCACCGGTAGTGCCTTTGCAAGGCTGGTGCGAAAAGCCAGGGTAAAAGCAGATACTGTATCGCTGGGTGCGTATTCCGTTGCTATTTGATGGTGCAGGGAGCGCCCGGAAACAACACCTAATATAATAGAAATTAAAATGGAAACAATGAGTAAACTAAATTGCTGAGTTGTAAGCAGTTTGAGTTGATACTGTTTTTTTATAAACTGAATTGCATCTTGCCAACCAGCTGCGGGTGAATGTAAGTTTTCCTGAATAACCTGAACGATGTCTGGTGTACGCGCTGATAGCTGCTCAGCCAGGAAACCTTGCTGTGTTTCATTAATAAGATTAATCAAATCCTGACTTTGTATCTGTAACAGCTTGCATGTAGCGAGCTCCTGATCCAGGGCCTTTTGCTCTTTAGTCAGGCTACGGCGTTTTTTTGTTACTTCTGGGTTTTCTGTTTTAATCGTTTCACCCAGAATTTCTATATCCTGTGTGGTTTTCAATAGCAGGGCTTCAGTCTCCGTAATACAGCTTTGCGCCTTACCTTTGATCTGAGTTATTTCTTTTAGTGATTTATTAAGCGCCTCAACCTTAGTGTTTTCAGTGGTTTGTTTCTGAAGAATTTTTTCCTGTTGCTTAATCGTTGTTGTAGCCTGCTTCAACCAGTCTTCAACATTAACCTGATCAACAGGGTTCGCCGCCGATAGAGCACAAGACATCAATATAAATACTATTGAAGCAATTAATCGAAGCAGGTTGAATGTTATACGCATAATTTAGACCCACACTCATCTAAAGTGGTGGTAACAAGATTAGGATAAGCTTAAAACGTAGAGAGTTATAAAATATCGACATAGCTCAACTAAATTGAATATGATTTTCAATATACTTATATTCAGCTACTCATACAATTTATACCAGATGAGAATATGAGAGCTAGCCTTTGCATACGCTCAAAACCGAAAAAACACTTTTAAACTTCACTTTTCTACACAAATCAAAGTCCCTGGCACCAACACACATCTGGAGTCACCTATCGTTGCACAGGCCACTTGAAGTAACAATAAAACACTTATGAGTACAATCTTCATATAAGCCTCATTTTGTATGCTCTTAAATAGCAATGAACGCTCTCAATTAGAGCATAAACAAATTCACGTGTCATTTAAGGATCTACCCATATTTAACATGGTGCATCCAGTAAGACTTTATCATTAACGTAGAGTTCATTCTCTAAAATTGAATATTCAATATTTAGGGAAAAAATCGAAACAGTTTTTTATTCACTGGTTTGTTTTGTATTATAAGCATTCAAAATAGCATGCTTAACCACCTGCTAATGGAAAGGCTAAACTAGCACTAAACAATTATAGTGCTACAATTTGATCTATGACAGCTCATGACACACAAACATTTTTCACTCCTGATGAGTTTTTTTGCCAAAAAACAAAACTGCTCTCACAGGTATACAACCTGGCTCACGTTTTACTTAATCGAAGCCAGTCGGATCATTTATTTATACCTGTTCGCTCAATGCAATATCTTGCGATCATAGAAAAAAATTCTTTCTGGTTTGTAGACAGTTTAGCTTATGCGGTTCGCGGAGATGAAGGTGGGCGGTTAATTAGAGTTTCCTGGCATCCGTTAATTAGTGCAAACCAGCGTGATGGTTTAACTCAACATATGGATTGCCGGGTAGTTTTTTATGGTGAAGATATGAGTGAAATTCACAATCGCCTGAACAGTGAATTTTATCAGGCAATGCTAGAAATAGATCAACGTCACCGCGATTCATTAATAACTGATAGCAAAGTTAACATTCTACCGCTGAGACCAACTTCTTAGCATGATAAATTTATGAATTTTCCAGATAGTCTATACTAATTAAGTCGCTAACATTAGCGTTAAACTTTTTCTTTAAGAAGGATTCAAAGTCCTGATTTTCACGGAAACTATCTAGCACGGCTTTATGCGTAAAACGTACCGACCAATAAAATTTATATTTACTATTTTCCTGTAGTGCCTCTCCGAGAAAAACCTCACGTACACCAGGGATCTGAGATAAAATTTCCTTACCTTCAGACATTATGCTTTTGAATAATTTAGCATAATTTGAATTTACATTATGAATAATGAGATGTTCAACTGGCAGCCAGGGTTCGCATTGCTCTAGCACCTCGGCTGCACGCCCGGCACTACCCCATTGACGAAGACAACGCTTAACTTCATTACCTACAGCTTCTTTCACATCTTTTTTAAGGTCGGTAAAACTACCATTCGGATTTTCCTTGCTACGTTTTCGCATTGCCTTTGCCGCAACATCAGAAAGCGCAGTATAGTAATCTATTTTCGCAACTCCATTCGTCGTCAGTTTATGAAACTGGTCTTCATTGAGCCCACTTCCTCCATGAATAACTAATGGAATATTAACTGCCTGATTGAGTTGTTTAAGACGCATGTAGTCTAACTTGGCACGCCCATCCATTCGACCCTGTACTGTGCCGATAGATACTGCTAAAAAATCCACACCTGTTTTTTCTACATAGGCTTTTGCTTCAGAAGGAATAGTAAAGGCGGTTTCTCCTGGATGCTGTTCAGCACCTTCACCCACTTTACCAGCAACATAGCCAAGTTCACCTACCACAGACACACCGCATTTATGCGCCATTTCTGCGACAGCTCTTGTATTGTCAATATTGTCAGAAAAATTCTGATTTGATGCATCTAGCATGACGCCATTGCAACCAAGGTTTATCGCTTTTATCGCTGATTCCAGACAGCTTCCATGATCTAGTTGAATAGCAACGGGTACGGACGCTCGTTTTGCAGCCGCTTCTATTGCCGGTAACAATAGTTCAAAATCATAATGTGCGAAATGAGGCTCTGCGATACTTAGAATAACCGCAGATCGACAACTCTCTGCCGCGCCAATAACAGCCTCTAAAAAATCAAGGCTAACCAGGTCAAACGCACCTACAGCATAATTATTTTCATAGGCGTGATAAAGCATATCCCGCATACTAACCAAAGCCATGAACTAATCCCTTATCTTTACTCACTATGCCGTCAAACTTGCAAACAATGTTGGCAACTGCTCAGGTAGCTTATCTACATTATCAATAATAGTGTAGTTATTAGCACCAAAAATTCTTTTCACGTAATCATCCGCATTGGGATCAAGCGTTAAACAATAAGTAAGCACTCCTGTGCTATAGAGTTCTTCTACTGCTTTTTTAGTATCGTGTCGTAAATGCTGCGGATCACGTTCGTCAATATCAGCAGGCTCACCATCGGTTACCAATAATACTAATTTACGTTTCTCCTGTTGCTTCAATAAGTGTTGCCCGGCATGGCGCAACGCACCACCCATACGAGTTGATAAGCCACCTCTCATTCCAGCCAAACGAGATTTTGTGTCATCATCAAAGTGCTGATTAAAATCTTTAAAACGATAATACTGAACATCGTGACGACCATCAGAAGCAAAACCATGAATCGCAAATGGATCGCCAATGCCTTCAATTGCAGTACCCACTAAAGTCGCGGCTTCACGCGTTAACTGTAGTACCGTTTTTTCAGAACCACTCATAGGCTCATTAGTTGATTCGGATAAATCCAGTAACAACACAACCGATAGATCACGATTTTTCAAAACGTTACGCATGGTGATTCGCGTATTGGGCTGTTCACCCATACGAATCGCAATCATCGCATCAATGGCTGCATTGATATCCACTTCATCACCGTCTTCCATATTACGCACACGTTGCACGCCTTCTGGAGTCAGTAAATCTATAATTTGTTTTATACGATGAGCTACTGGCCTGTATTCATCAATAATTGCCTGAATATCTTCAACGTGGCCACGTGGCTGACGACGCTCATGTACGCTCACCCAGTCAGGACGGTGTAACTGAATCTGATAATCCCATTCCTGATAATGAAATGGATCTGAAACAGGTTCTTTGCCCCACATATCGTTAAAGCTCACCTGATCATCTGTCAGGTCATCTTCATATGGGCGCATATTGGTTGAACAGGTCCAGATTTCCTGCGCATCATCACCGGCCAGTTCACAATCGACTTCATTGGCCATTTCGATAACGCTAACCTGCTTACGAACCTGGCGCTGACTAGCGGGCACGTATTCAAATTCGACATTCATGTCGAACTCTTCAAATTCCCACACGTAACGATTATCGTCACGGTAAGGAATATCGATGCGTTCTAAAATACGCAGGCTAGGTACTTCTTTACGCGATGAAAATATATTAAAAACATCCAGACCAAGATGCCAACAGAAATTATTATTGTCCTGGTTCTCTTCTATTTCAGCATGGAATTTTTTAGCAATATCATTCAGCTCTTTGTCATCTGAAGAAACAGTGCTGTCCAGCAACATAACTGAAAAACGTTCCAGTTTTGGCATACTAGGGTGTTCAATTTTCTTTTCCCCATCTACATCATGGGGTACATCCATTATAGAATGCCAAAGTTTTTTCAAGCCTGGAAATTCACAAATTGCTTTATATTCAATACGCGCATCTTCAATCAAACCGATAAAGAACATTTGCGCAGGACTTAAACCTTCTGCAGAAATAGGTGCTGTTGAATATGCCATATGCGCAGCCATATGAGCAGCAGTTGCGCGATAGACTTCTAAACCGGCGATATCACCATAATCATCCAGGGCATCGGGCAAATGTAATATACGGTGTTCAATAAAAGGACGGAAATCAGCAAAGTCTGCGCCTGTTGGGCGCAAGAAAAAATCACGGCCCCACAACGCGCGCAAGTAAAAGTTTAATTTTCTTTGCGTCTTTATAAATAGAATACCACGACGTTCTTTTTGTAGAACAGCGCGACTATCTGCCGACTCAAGATTAAAATAAGCCGTTAGATTATCAAAGTCACGACGGTAAGCTTGTGAACCAAAGTTTGCCCAACGACGTAAACCGCTTAAGGTTAATTTACCCAATAACTCATCAATATGATTAAGCATCGGACGCACACCACGCGAAGCGGTTGAAGCCAATTGATGTATCAGGGTTAAATAACCACGGAACAGTTCCGCATCACCTAAATTACGTGCAGCCGTAGGCATACTGGAAAACAATAAAGCAACCACTTCACCAGAGGTCATAGAAGAAAGTTTCATGGCAGCAGTTAAGCAATCGCCAATAACATCTTCTCCACATTCTTTTGCAACTAAAGGCATTTCCTGAAGGTAAGAAATAACAACACCTGAGCCGCGCCCAAGGTTAGACAAAGTTTTGGCGCCATCCATATACTCTTGTAAACCTGTAGGAGACATCACACGTGATGCTTCCTGAAAGGTAGACACCATAACGTCTCGAATTTCAGGCGCTACATCTTCAAGTAAATCTTCGTAATCTTCTAGCTTCATCGACATAATAAATTTCTATCGTTAGTCAGAACAACAAGCGACAGATGAGAGGACTTAGCGACTCAACTGCACTCACTCAAGCTGAACTTGTGTTAGCCAAAAAATGTTTCGACTGCCGCGTTTAATGTATCGCGCATATCAGGGTCATCAGTCAAAGGAGTAACCATGGTCATACTACATGCATCAACTGGTGCTACGCCTTTAGCAATTAACTGACCTGAGTAAACCAGCAAACGTGTAGAAATACCTTCATCAAGGCCATGACCTTTCAGGTTACGAGCACGCTGTGCAATATGAACTAGCTTTTCTGCTACACCTCTATCAACACCAGACTCTTTAGAGACAATCTCGATTTCTGTTGCTTCAACCGGGTAATCGAAGTCCATGCCACCAAAACGCTGTTTAGTCGATTGCTTAAGGTCTTTCATTAAACTTTGATAGCCAGGGTTATAAGAGATAACCAACTGAAAATCAGGATGCGCCTGAATCAACTCACCTTTTTTATCTAAGGGCAGACTGCGACGATGGTCGGTTAACGGATGAATAACAACCGTAGTATCCTGACGTGCTTCAACAATTTCATCCAGATAACAAATAGCACCCATACGAGCTGCCGTTGTTAGTGGACCGTCTTGCCATTTAGTGCCGTCTTTATCAAGCAGGAAACGACCCACAAGATCAGATGCGGTCATATCTTCGTTACAGGCAACCGTGATTAGAGGCTTACCCAATTTCCACGCCATGTGCTCTACGAAACGAGACTTACCACAACCGGTAGGGCCTTTAATCATCATTGGCATACGAACGTCATAAGCAGATTCGTATAATGCTATTTCAGAACCCACTGGCTCATAATATGGCTCATCTTTAATTAAATATTGCTCAGCATCTACAACGTTTTCAGTAATGGACATAACCTACTCTCTCTGATTCGATTAACTCGATTTAAAATATTTTGTGTTTGTACTGAAGTACCGCTCAATTAAAATATCAGAAAAAAATTCTAAATATATTATTGGGCCATACTACTTTTCATCTTCGGTTTCTGCTTCTCCACACCATCCAGCAGCGCGGGCTTCTTGTATCGCCTTGTCATGAATTCTCTGGTGCTTCTCAAACAGTTCTGGCGGTAAGTTACTCACCAGGCAACCATACTTATCCCACTCTTTGTTGACCTTATCTAATAAACCGTCAACACCTGCAAAGTTCCAGCCTTCGCAAGTTTCTGTTTCTTCAATCAAACCAAACACCCAAGCATCACGAATAATCTTTCCAATCGTGGTCATTCCGCCATTGACTTCTTTCTGGATGCCAACATATGTATCAGGACGTGCCATATCAGACTCTTTTAATTAGTTAGTATTATTGTGAAGTATAGGTAAAAAAGCCTCTGACAGATATACGTCCGACAGAGGCTTTATATCTTACTTTATGATATTACTTTGCCGATCTTAAACAGATACGCCGCGGTGAATAACCATAGCTGTACCAGCAGACTGTGCAAAGTTATCAAAACCCAATAAACGAACGTGGTTATTTGGGTGAGCTTTATGACAAGCTTCAACTTCAGCCAGGATAGCGTCTACATCTGTTTCACCAAACATAGGCAGTTTCCACATGTACCAGTAGTTGCTGATCGCATTTTCTGGTTCTGTGTGTTCAATACCTGGGTTCCAGCCTTTATCAACGATGTACTGTATTTGAGCGCGAGTAGACTCTTTGCTCAAAGAAGGCAGGTAAGAAAAAGTTTCATATTTACGGCTTGCAGCAGCATCGCTCAAGCTTGAATTGTAATCTTGTACATCACTCATGTGATTTACTCCAAAATTTAATTGTATGTTTAAAAGTGCTAGATAGTGCGATCTGGCAGGGCGCGAAAAGGTGAGTGTATTACTAATACTCGATCCTTTTCAGCAACGCCGCCAGAGCGCGCTAGATGACGCTTTTACTTATGAGCAACGTCAATCTTGTCTACAGTATCAAATTCGAATTTGATCTCTTTCCAAGTTTCCATAGCAATCTTAAGCTCTGGGCTATGAGCAGCCGCTTTAGTAAGAATATCCTTACCTTCTTTCTCAAGCTCAACACCTGAGTTACGTGCTTCAACACATGCTTCAACCGCAACACGGTTAGCAGCAGCGCCTGCAGCGTTACCCCAAGGGTGACCTAATGTACCGCCACCAAACTGTAAGCAAGAATCATCACCGAAGATGCTAACCAGTGCAGGCATGTGCCATACGTGGATACCACCAGACGCTACAGGGATAACACCTGGCATTGCGCCCCAATCCTGGTCGAAGAAGATACCGCGTGAACGATCTTCTTTGATGTATGAATCACGCATGATGTCGATCCAACCCAAAGTTGCATCACGGTCGCCTTCAAGCTTACCAACAACAGTACCTGAGTGAAGGTGATCACCACCAGACAGACGTAATACTTTAGTTAATACGCGGAAGTGAATACCGTGGTGTGGGTTACGATCTAATACAGCGTGCATTGCACGGTGAATGTGTAACAACATACCGTTATCTTGACACCATTGTGCCAACTGAGTATTTGCAGATAAACCACCAGTCAGGTAATCGTGCATGATGATAGGTGCGCCGATTTCTTTAGCATATTCAGCACGCTTCATCATTTCATCTGAAGTAGGAGCTGTAACGTTTAAGTAGTGACCTTTACGCTCACCAGTTTCAGCTTCTGCTTTGTGGATTGCTTCCATTACGAAGTCAAAACGATGTCTCCAACGCATGAATGGCTGTGAGTTAACGTTTTCGTCATCTTTAGTGAAGTCAAGACCACCGCGAAGACCTTCATAACATGCGCGACCGTAGTTCTTAGCTGAAAGACCAAGCTTAGGCTTGATAGTACAACCTAGAAGAGGACGACCATATTTGTTTAATAAGTCACGCTCAACCTGAATACCCTGTGGTGGACCATTACAAGTCATAACATAAGCAACAGGGAAACGGATATCTTCTAAACGAAGTGCACGTAGAGCTTTAAAGCCAAATACGTTACCAACTAATGAAGTCAGTACGTTTACAACTGAACCTTCTTCAAATAGATCGATTGGGTATGCAACGAAAGCGTAGAAACAAGTGTCATCACCTGGTACGTCTTCGATCGCGTAACAACGGCCTTTGTAGTAATCAAGGTCAGTTAAAAGGTCAGTCCATACAGTAGTCCATGTACCAGTTGAAGATTCAGCGGCAACAGCTGCAGCTACTTCTTCACGAGGAACACCGTCCTGTGGAGTGATTTTGAAACAAGCCAGAATATCTGTTTCTTTAACAGAGTACTCTGGTGTCCAATACGTTTCGCGGTATTCTTTAACACCAGCGCTATAAGTCTTTGCCATGTTGGTTTCCTCAACAGTTACTTAATGATAAATTCCGAGAAGCATCTCTGCATTCCCAAAATTTGATATTTTTACCCAAGTGCTCCTCAAAAGGGGGGGCTACTTGTCAGGGTGGAAGAACTATAGTCTCAATAAATCATTTAAAAAAATTACTTTTTGTTATAAATTAGATTTACTTTTGTTTATGGTTACTCGCATGCACCTAACATTACAGCAATTAAAACTCTTCGAAGCCGTTTCGCGTTTGGGCAGTTATACACGCGCAGCTGAGGAGCTATTTCTTACTCAACCTGCTGTTTCTATTCAAGTTAAACGCCTGGAAGACCAAACAGGATTACCCCTGTTTGAAAAGGTTGGCAAGAAAATCTTCCCAACAGCTGCAGGAAAGGCTATGTACGCTGCCAGCCTTGATATTTTAAATAGAGTTGATGACCTGAAAAAGTCGATTGAAGACCTAAAAGGCACGGTGAAAGGGCCTCTCCAACTATCTGTAGTGACCACAGCCAAGTATTTTTTACCCAAATTATTAGGTGTTTTTTTACAACGCTATCCAGATGTGGAGCCCAAATTAAAGTTTACCAATCGAGCACGTGTTATTGAGCGTTTGATGAATAATGATGACGATTTTGTCGTTATGGGACAAATACCAAAGGATGATAATCTGGAGGCACATCCATTTCTAACCAATATTCTTGGCGTAATTGCACCTGCAGACCACCCGTTGGCCAATAAAAAAGAGATTACTATTGAGGAATTGGCTCAAGAACGATTTCTAATACGTGAAGCGGGTTCCGGCACTCGATATGTCTTTGAAAAATTATTGAAAGAGCACGAAATTGAAATTGAACCTTATATGGAACTGGGTAGTAGTGAAGCACTTAAACAGGCCATCATGGCCGGGCTGGGAATAGCAGTTCTATCATTACATAGCGTACAGCTTGAGCTTGAAGTTAACAAACTAACGGTACTCGATGTGCAGGGCTTCCCTATGAAGCGTCGCTGGTATGCCGTACACCTAAAGGGTAGGAGCCTATCCCTGGTGGCTAGAACATTTATGGACTTCATCCTCAAAGAAGGCCATAGCGTGCTGGGTGAAGAATACGATTAACCACCTGAAATAGCTCAAAACACCCATACAAAAAAACATTTAAATTAAATAAATTTAATCGAGGCTTTTGTGTACTTATGTGAGAGTAAACACATGGGTATAACTAAGTGGCAAAACCTGCAAATCGATAAGCCTTAAATATCTACGAATACAAAAGCTCACCCAGGTAATAAGCTATGGCTTTGCTACCTGCTTTTAATTAATTACATTACCCATACGTTTACGAAATTCCTGGGCTAATTCCGGTTCATTCACAGATAACATATTCGATAAGTTAATGATCATCTCTTTAGTCGCCCCTTCTTTGTATTCAGGGTTCTGCTCGAAAATAACAAACAGGTTATCCATAGCCTGTGTGTATTCATGCTCAGCCACCAGACAAATTGCCAGATCAAAGCGCGAATCAAAATCACTGGCATTGTCTGCAAGTCTGTTTTTTAACTGTTCTTTTCCATCTGTTTTTGCCGCCAAATCTTTAAAGGTCAACTGACCAAGCAAGGTTTTTCCCATATCACTCAATCTGTCGTGCTCAGGCAATCGATTAAACAAGCCTTTGGCCTGCTCAAGTTCATTAATATCCAGAAACACCTGAACCATATCCATAGCAACACGTGTATTACTCGGATCTTCCTGAATCGCCTTTGTCAGCAAGCCTATTGCCTCCACGGTATCACCGCTTAAATGTTTTTCACGTGCTAACTCTCTGAGCTCATCTGACTGCCTGTAAACACCATAAACCTTAAGTAGCTCACGTAACTCAGCGTCGTTTTGTAGCCCCTCTTCTGTACGTACTACTTCACCATCTTTAAAAACTTTTAGTGTCGGCACATTTTCAACACCGTACTCTTTCATCAACTCTGGCTGCTCATCAATATCAACCTTAGCAAAAACAAACTGGCCAGAAAATTCAGTCGCAAGTTTCGACAAGTGGTCTGCCATCTGTATACATGGCCCTGACCAGACACCCATAAACTCAACCACAACAGGTAGCTTGTAGGAGTTAAGAACAACCGATGTATTAAAATTACTCTTAGAAACCTCAAAAATAAACACGTCCTGATCAGCCACAATAAACACCTCTACAAATAAATATGCGAAATATTATAACTCATTCGGGCAGACTGATGGCTGGATATTTTATTAATAAGTTCAAGTGCCAGTCTTCTCTCAAGCATAAGCCACTGTGTAAACATCTATTATTTATTTCATATTAGCAATTTGTGACAATGGTAATCACATCGAAAACGTAACCATCTCAGACCAAAATACACACGGGACAAAAGTAACATTTAACATAACAAACACGGAGAGGCTGTCATGTATTTTTTGATTTTTTATAAAATACCAGGCCACAAAAACAAATGAAAGTGTAGATTTATTTTTCGTTTAATTACCTTTACTGTTATTGTCACTTACTTAAGTTTATGAAGAAAATAAATATTGATCCTGGTTATTCAAATAGCCTGTCAAACTCTGTTGGCTTCACCATAACAGACATAAACAAGTTAAATAAAATTGCTGAGTTGCTAAACAAGTTTCTTGATAAAATCACCCAACAACCAACCCTGGTTTTCGCAGCTCCCCCCCCCACACACACTGGGATCATTAATCATAGGAACAATGACTACAGAAGCCGGCTTTTCGCGAGCATATTATAAACAATGTGAATTGCATCAAACTTTTATGCATACATATGGTTTAAATTAATCTTAACTGTAAAAAACCAAATGATAATAATTTGTTAATAACTAAGCCCTTCTAATATACGAAGGTTTACTTGATTTACGAATAAATGGTTAAAAATTATGTCATTTTCTTTATTTAAGCTCTCCACACCAACACATGACTCGGATAAATACGACCGACTCTCTAATCTGTTATTAACACCCGGTCAGTCAGCGACAAGTCAGCCAACACACTCTGCAACAGACAATGACCTGGATGTTCACCTGGATGCCACATTTAATAATGAGGGAATAGTTACGGATATCGATATAACTGGCTAATAAAATTAACCCTTATGGGTTAACAACAGCATTCTTGCAGCCCGTTTATTCCGTGATTTACATCAGTTTATCTGTTTTGTGACTTAGACCCACAGTAAATACTGGATAAGAACATCAGTTTATTATAATATGCCGCCTCTCTCATAAAGAAGTATGGAGGACCTGATATGGTCTTTTTCGATTTACTTACTATCGTAGGCATTGTCAGTGCAGTCACTATTTGTACTGTTATGATCACCCTATGCGTGTCAGATAACTGCGGCAACGGTAGCAGCTGTTAAACGACTCAAACAAATGAGAAAAGATTCTAAAACGCCCGCTTTTGCGGGCGTTTTTCGTTATTGAAAACATCATTTAACGAATACTCTGAATGCTAAAGCTTTAATATTTATAAGTAAGAAAAAGTAAAATAGCTCTACAGGTATTAACCTATATTTTTTTAATCCCATAATTTCTGCACTTATTCACATTGTTTTTAAATAAGGAATAAACCTGTTTAAAGAACATAAATATCTGTTAATTAGCTTAAATTCAACTAACCCAATTGAGCTATAGATTTTCAGGTGCACAATACGCCATAATTAAGCATTGTCAGGAAAATGATAACAACAATAAAAATCGCCTGGCTATAGAATACTAATTAAGATATGGATAAACAAAAAAGAGAATCCTTTAGAGTTGAGTACCCTCGCTCCTACTTCCCTACTATCAACATAGGTAACAAGACCTTTGATATTTTGGATGCTTCAGAGTTTGGTATTAAGTTCTATTATAAAGAAAATTCCGCGTATAACCTGGGCGATACAATTGCGGGTACAATAACCTTTGCAGATAATGACCAGTTTAACCTTAAGGCAAAGGTAATAAGAATAGATAAACTCTTTATTAGTATTGAGTTATCAACGCCTTTACCATTAAGTAAAATTCGCGCCGAGCATCTATATTTAATGCAACATTTTTCTGAAAAAAAAGCATACAGTTAACCAAGCCATCCTTCGTCGATACTGATATCAAATAGTAGTGATCGATTACCTCGAATAATTAAAACTATTAAATTCCACTTCAACTGAACATCAGTCAACTTATTGATCGCTATAAAAACCAGCGGCGAACAGCCTTATGAAACTCCATCACAACCAGCACAGTCAGTGCCAACCCCAGTAACTCCAGCCAGTGTTGTGGCGATACCGGTTGAATATGCAATACATCACTAATCCAGGGCGTATACATGGCGCCAATGTGCACTAGTTGCGCGACAGCCGTACCAATTAAAAGTATCGGGTTGCGTAGTGGATTATGTTGGAATACTGAGCGTACTTCAGATCGACAGTTGAACACGTGGACGTTCTCAAACAACACCATCAACAACAAGGTTCCATTGCGCGCCTCATCCAGAGTAAAGCCTCTCGCAATCAGCCACTGGAAAACAACAAAGGCGACAGTCCCGATGACCAACGCTGAGACAACTACCCGCTCTATCATAAGTCGGTTGAAGATAGGTTCTCGTGGTGATCTTGGTGGATGACGCAACTCATCTCCCTCTCCGGGTTCAAACGCCAGGGCCACATCCTGAATCCCATTGGTTACCAGGTTTAACCAAAGCAACTGTACCGCTATCAGGGGTATAACTAAACCACTCAACAAGGCCAGGGTAAACAACACCAGTTCCGCTGCGCCGGTGGAGATAAGAAGAAAAATAACCTTACGCACGTTTGCATAAGCGACCCGCCCCTCCTCAACGCCCGCAACAATGGAAGAAAAATTGTCGTCGGTAATGATTAGATCGGCTGTTTCCCGTGCGACATCTGTTCCGCTCATGCCCATGGCGACTCCAACCTGGGCAGCTCGCAATGCCGGCGCATCATTTGCACCATCGCCGCTGACCGCCACAAAATGTCCATTCCGTTGTAGTGACTGAACAATATCCAGCTTTTGGTGTGGCCCTACCCGTGCGAAAACCCGTACATCGCGGGTAAGCTGGTCAATCGCTCCTGAATCTAGTGCCTCTCTCAATTCAGGGCCGCTCACCAACTGATCGGTGCTTTGCACCATATCCAGTTCTTGCGCAATGGCAAAGGCGGTGGCCGGGTGATCGCCAGTGATCATAGCGACTTCAATGCCCGCTTGCCGACAGGCTGCGATGGCGGCCTTCGCCTCCGTGCGTAATGGATCAATAATCCCCACCAGACCAATCAATGTCAGCCCCTGCAGATGTTCTTCGGTAAATATCTCGCCCGGCCTCAGCTCAATCTCACCGGCAGCAAGGGCAAGCACGCGATACCCTTCGCTTGCCAGTGTGTGAGCCTGTTGCTCGATCAGAGCTTGTTCCAGGGCCACGTCTTGCCCTGACATCGCCATTGTTGTGCACATGGGCAATAGCCGTTCAAGCGCACCTTTCACAAATGCACACTGCTTTCCATTCACTTCGTTCAAACTAGCCGAAAACAGCCTTTCCGATTCATAGGGAATGCTGGCGATTTCGGGAAAGGCATTGGTCATTTCTGCCTTAACGACACCCGCTTTATGTGCCATCACCAAAAATGCCACATCCACTGCATCACCATGGTGAGACCAGCTGGAGTTGGCTCGACCAAGGAAGCCTTCATTAGTCAGCACCGCGACCTGGCATAACCGCTCAAGCAATTCTTTCTCTTCTGCTGATGGTAGGCCACGTGGTGTTAGAATCGTACCATCAGGTATTACGCCTTCACCGCTAACCTCCCATACTTCGCTGTTTGGAAAGGCAATGCAACGTACGGTCAACTGGTTTACGGTGAGTGTACCCGTCTTATCGGTTGCGATGAACGTACAGGAACCCAGCGACTCCACTGCCAAAAGACGGCGTACAATAACGTTTCGCTGAGCCATTCTCCGCATACCAATGGCCAGAGCCACTGTGAGCGCTACCGGTAAGCCCTCTGGAATAACAGATACTGCAAGCGCGACAGCAAGCAAAAACACTTCGGCAAATGGCGTGCCGCGCAACACCGCAACCCCAAACATAGTCAATGCCGCTATGCCAACCAGAATCGCTACCCGATGGGTAAACGTATCCATGCGTACCTGCAATGGTGCCTTAGGTGAAGGCTTAAATAAAACATCTGCAGCAATACGACCCAGCTCGGTATTGAGCGCCGTGCCCACCACCACACCCCGCGCACGCCCACGGCCTATTAATGTGCCCGTGAACAACATATTGACTCGATCGCCCAGAGCAATATCCACGGCTAACATTGTATTACTATCTTTTAAAACCGGTAACGATTCACCGGTCAACAGGGATTCATCCACCTCAAGGTCATGCGATGTAAGCAAACGGATGTCAGCAGGAACTTTGTCACCTGACTCCAGGAGCACGGTATCACCTGGAACCAGTTCTTCAGCGCTAATTTCGTAAGTATCACCCCCACGCAATACTCGGCATCGTGTGCGCACGAGCTCTTGTAGCGCCGCTGCAGCTCGTTGGGCAGAGCACTCCTGAATGGTGCCTATAACAGCGTTAATGATCAGAACCGCAGAGATAAAGCCCGCATCAGACCACTCCTGAATTACCAGTGATAACAAAGCGGCTGCTACAAGAACGTAGATCAGAGGGCTTGCGAACTGTCGCAAAAAGACAATCCCAATCCCCGGTACTTTGATCTGCGGTAATGTGTTTTGCCCATATTGCCCAATGCGAGCCATAGCCTCGCTATGGGTTAGACCGTGAAGAGAACTTTTTAGCGCTGAAAGAACTGCTTCGCTAGATAGCGCGTGGGGAGAAGAGATTGAATCAGTTGTATTATGAGTAGTCACACTGGTGCCACTCTTAAGGAGACCATCAGTATGCTCGTCGGTACTCATACAAACTAACCTTTTATAAAATGTTTTTTACGTAAACCCGTTCTACACTAACTTGACTTGTTCAAAATAATCATTCCAATAATAATTCAGTGCAAGCTCAGGAAAAAGTGAACCTCAGTTTTTTTCACTTCGAAAATTTTAACGTGTTTTCTAATTCTTAGTTTTAATAGTATTCCCTAAAATATGAAATGTCTGTATTTTCTATCTCTAGCTCACATAAACTGCTTGTTATAACAAATTTTCCGCAAACAGCTTCTGCACCAGACTCGTTAAAGTATTTATCAGCCTTCTTAAGTAGTCGTTGAATTGCTAAGCCAATTTCTCTACGTTTTTTAAAATCGAGTCCACTTGAATACCAAACATCAATTGCCCTGTTTTTTCCATTATTAGCAATTTCAAAAAAATGTCTGATCAAAACTTTTTTTAATGCTTCTCCCCCTAAGCTCTCGATTAAATACCCCATCGATAACTTGTTATTATTTCTTAAATTATCCGGAATCAACTTTATTAACTGATCAGGTAAAAATTCCATCAAGGGTTCGCCATTAACATACCCATTCATTAAATCTTCTTCTATCATCTGCGCATAATCAGGAGTAGGGTCTGAACCTGTTCTCTCATAAAGTAAATTAAGCGCTATTGCTTCATTTCTATGACCACTTAACTTTAATCCGGACAAGTGATGATCAACAATATCATGCACAAATACAGATGTAGGTATTTTTTCTCCGGTCTCAGAAGTGCTTGCAATTACCGCAGGGTCACAAATTGAATCATCAATCTTCCATCCCCTGGCTCCAAAGCCGTCATCCCATGTCGATTTATAGGTTGCCGATACAATAACGACTGGATCAGTACAATTATTCATAACATTACTCATCCCATATTAAACTTATTATTTCTGAGCTATTAATATTCTTAGTAACATCACATGTTTTACACACCTCTTTACGAGGTGTTTTTTTACAGCCAAAACATTGCTCAACAAATGACTCTGCACTTTCAATATCTTTAATTGTGTGGTCTATCAAATTCCTTAATTCAGATAAATTTTCTGTTATTTCTTTTATCTGATTCACAACAGCACTGCTCGATTCATCACCTGTTTTACTCATCAGTCGAGTGTCCGCCAGGCGTTTTATTTGCTTATGAGGCAAGCCCAAATCAGTTAAGGCCTGAATCACTTTGATTCGACTAATACCTCTCTCATCAAAGTAACGCGTTCCCCCACTCGAGCGTTTTGGCTCTATAAGGCCGCTGCCTTCATAAAATCTCAATGTCTGCACCGATGTATTTAATAGCTCTGCTACAGCGCCAATTTTCATTCTAGATACTCCAGGCAATTATCTATATCTATAGTAAGATATAGATAATAAGCCAGTCAAGTCCACGCTTCGATCAACATTTAACGATTAACCAAAATACGGGGATACCATAATAGCACCCCCGTATTTTGTACCCCTTAATTCAATATCAATTATCTTATGCTGCTTCTTTCTCCTTAACTGAA
>Ga0209345_10001044_pt1 | contig 34842 bp, 39 predicted proteins | sample Cruoilmetagenom7_FD_187294 | JGI IMG/M metagenome (GOLD analysis project Ga0209345, IMG submission 187294) | Oil polluted marine microbial communities from Coal Oil Point, Santa Barbara, California, USA - Sample 7 (SPAdes) (version 2) | ecosystem: Environmental > Aquatic > Marine > Oil seeps ...
CTGCATGTTGTCGGCGCCGAGTTTGAGCCCAAGGCGCGCCGCGCCACGCCCGGATCGGCGGATTTGTGTTTCCTGAGCGACGTGGCAATTTCAGATTGGCAGGCGCATCTTGCCGTTCTTGGCATCCCGGTGGAAGAGGGCCCGGTGCGACGCACAGGCGCCACGGGCCCGATCCTGTCGCTTTACCTGCGCGACCCGGATGGCACCCTGATCGAAGTGTCCAACCGGATGCCGGGTTAACCCGGCGTCTTGTCTATCACCCGCCATGTCATCAGGGCCTCGTCCTGTCCGGAAAAATCCGCCGCCAGATCGCGAATTTTGGCGTGATTCGGGGATTTGACACAGACCGGATCGGTTGCAGTGGGGTCGCCCGCAATCGCCATCGCCTGACAGCGGCAACCGCCGAAATCAATCGTCTTGCGCTCGCACGAGCGGCAGGGTTCCTGCATCCAGCTGGTGCCGCGATAGGCGTTGAAGGCGCTGCCGTTCTGCCAGATATCGGCTAGCGGGCGGTCGCGGACATTGTCAAATTCGAGGCCCTTGATGGTCTGTGCCGCATGGCATGGCAGCACGAGCCCGTCGGGCGCGACGTTGATGCCGGTGCTGGCCCAACCGCCCATGCAGGGCTTGGGGTAATCGGCGTGATAATCGGCGGGCACATAGTCGATCACCAGCCTGCCCTTGAGCCGCGCGCGGGCCTCGGCGACGGTGCGATTGGCCTCTGCCGCCTGTTCGCGGGTGGGCATCAGGGCGCCACGGTTCTGCATCGCCCAGCCGTGGAATTGCACCGTTGCCACCTCGATCCGCCGCGCGCCCATCTCCTGTGCCATTTCAATCGCGCGGCTGAGCTGGTGCATATTGCCCCGGTGCATCACGAAATTGAGGGTAAGCGGAAAGCCAATCGCGCCGATCCATTTGGCCACCATCATCTTGCGGTCATAGCCGCCCTTATAGCCACCGATCCGGTCGGCCATTGCCGCATCGGTGCCCTGAAGCGAAAGCTGGACATGATCAAGCCCGACCGCGTCAAGCTCGGTCAGCCGCTTTTCGGTCAGGCCAATGCCAGAGGTGATCAGATTGGTATAAAGCCCCGCCTCGCGCGCGGCGCGCACAAGATCGGTGAGGTCGCGGCGCGAGGCCGGTTCGCCCCCCGAAATATGCAATTGCAGCACGCCCATCGCGGCGCCCTGTTCAAACACCGAACGCCAGTCATCGGTCGAAAGCTCGCTCTCGCGCGCCGTCAATTCGACCGGGTTGGAACAATAGGGGCAAGACAACGGACAGCGATGGGTCAGTTCCGCCAGCATCGCGATGGGGGGCTGAACTTGCATCATGTCACCTCAAGAAAGCGGCGATTGGCCAGCTCTTGCAAGAATTCCGTGCTGTCGCGGGTCACATCCTCCAGCGGCGCCTTGAAGGTTGCCGAAAGGTCGGCGGCGATTGCCGCGAGCGTGGTTTTCCCGTCAACACGGCTTAGGATCGCGTGACCGATAGGATCAAGCCGGATCGCGCGCTCGGGCGCCAAAAGAACCCAATTGCCGCGCACCTTGTCAAAATGCAGACGCACGCCGCGCGGCAGATAAGGGGTGCCCTCGGGGGTCATGCCGCTCCCTTTGCCAGCAAGCCCTGGCCCGGTTGCCATGCACCGGGGGGGATGCGCGCCGGATCGACATAGGCCGCATAAAGCGCATCAAGCTGTGACCATAGCACATCGGTCTTGAACACAAGGGCGGCGGCGGCGGCATCCTGTTTTTCGCCCGTATCGGCATGATCGAGCACCCATTTCAGGCCAAAGGCCACATCCTTGGGCGCCTCTTTCAGGCGGTTGCGGAAATATGCAAGGCTGCTGTCATCGGCAAAGGCGTAATTGGCCAGCAATCCCTCGATCCGCTCGGCGTGGATTTTCGGCGCGAAAAGCTCGGTCAGCGAGGCCGCGACCGCCTCAAGCAGGGGTTTGTCGCGCACGAAATGCACATAGGCATCGACCGCGAACTTGGTGGCAGGCAGCACGCCATCGGTGCTTGCGACATACTCGGGGTCAAGCCCGACCGCCTGCGCCAGGCGAAGCCAGCGGCGAATGCCGCCCTCATTTTCGGCGGTGCCATCATGATCCTCGATCCGCGAGCGCCAGATGCGGCGCAGATCGGGGTCATCGACGCGGCTCAGAAAGGCGGCATCCTTCATCGGGATGCGCGATTGGTAATAATAGCGGTTGATCACCCAGGCGCGCACCTGATCGGGGGTACAGCCGCCCGAATGCAGCAGATGATGAAACGGGTGCCGGTCGTGATAGCGCTCGGCACCGATCTGGCGCAGGCGGGCCTCGAAGTCAGCCGGGGTGGCGGTCATAGCGTCAGCTCCATTCCATCCTGTCCGATGATCCAGCCAGCGGCCTCGGCCTCGGCCCGTTCGGCCGCATCGGGGCGGAAAACCGGGTTGGAATTATTCATATGCACAAAGACCTTGCGCCCAATCCCGAGATCGCGCAGCGCGGCGATAGAACCTTCTGGCCCGCTCATCGAGATATGGCCCATGCGCTTGCCGGTCTTTTGGCTCAGGCCCATTTCAAGCATCTCATCATCGCGCCAGAGCGTGCCGTCGAAAAACACCATATCGGCGCCCTTGAGACGATTTGCCAAACGCCCGGTCACGGCGGCGCAGCCGGGGATGTAATAGATATCGCGGCCCTCGGCGTGGATGTGAACGCCGGTGGTCTGCTCGCCCTCAAGGTCGGTTTTGACCTCGTCCCCCTCCATGTAAAGCGGCACTTTGCCGGGGACCGAAAACAGCGTCGCGCTCAGGCCGGGCAAAAGCGTGACCTCTTTGTCCAAAGCGATGGTGACACGCGGCACGCGGGCCGGATCAACCGCCTGCAACAGCGGGTTGGCGGCCAGAACCTCGTGGATTTCGCCGGTGGCATGCAGGGCAAAGGGCTGTTGCTCGCGCAGCGACAAAAGCCCCGCAACATGGTCGATGTCGCCATTGGTCAAAAGCACCGCCGCAATCGGGGAGTCGCGCAGGCCCGTCGGATGCAGCGCCGGATTGTCGGCGATTTGGGCGCGGATATCCGGCGAGGCGTTCAAAACGACCCACCGCTCGCCATCTACGCTGATAGCGAGCGAGGATTGTGTGGATGACGGGATTTTACCCGCGCGGGCCAGATTGCAATTCTCGCAGCCGCAATTCCATTGCGGAAGCCCGCCCCCGGCCGCAGCACCAAGTATCAGAGCTTTGAACACTTGCTACCTCGCTGCGCCCGAGATTGAAATATTCAGAACAGGACGCCGCCGCCGTCACGCTCTTCTGCGGGGCCGTACATGTTGATTTCCATGCCGCAGTTCAACTCACGCAGAACAGGTTTACTCCATGCCATGATCAATCCTCCCTTGGGTTCGTGGCTAGACACCTGAATTAGATATTTGCAACCTCGGCTTGTCAACGGTCCTGACCGGATCGGCCCTACGACTTTAGTGCAGGGCGTGGGCGAGGGGCTTGTGTCGCATCCCTGTCATGGGCGAAGTTAAGGCAGGAAAGGTTTGCGAGAGACCGGCATGATCGAGCTTTTGTTTGTCATCTGCCTCAAGGCGCAACCCGCGATCTGCGAAGAGCGGGCGTTTCAATACACCGATCGGGGCACGCGCGGCTGTATTGCCGAGGCGATCCCGCAGCTAAGCCTTTGGGCCAACGATCACCCGCGCTGGCGCGTTTCGCGCTGGTCCTGCCAGCCGCTTGGTGGGGCAAGGTCACGGGCCTGAGGGCCGGAACAGGATGAAAATGACGCATAAAAAGGCAGAATTCATGAAGAAACCGGGGCTTGTCCTGGCTATGATCTGTGCAATGGCCATCGGGATCACGGGGGCCGTTCACGCCGCAGACGACACTGAAGGCTATGACCTCATCTTTCGCACCGGCACGCTCGACGATTTCGCGCCCGGCGATCATCTGCGCTATGAGTCGGTGTCGGCAAACGAGGCCGCCGCCCCGCAAACGCCGCAGAGCCTAGACCTTGTGATCGAAGACGACGACACCGCCCGTCTAAGCCGCGATATTGACGGCAAGCGCCAGTCGCTGGCGGTTTTTGACGCCAGTGTCGGCAACCCTATGGCGATGTTCTTTCTCGAACGGCTTGTGCGCGATCTGGCGGTGTCGACCGGGGGCAGCAAGTTTTACATCCGCAATCGGATCAAGGACTCGCTGCTTGCGCCCAAGGCAATTACCTCGGATCACATTAGTTATGACGGGGCCGAACAGCCCGCGACACGGGTCACGTTGGCACCCTTTGTGGCCGATGAGAATCGCGCGCGCCTTGGGCCTTTTGCCGATCTGCGGATCGACTTTCTGATGTCGGATGCGGTGCCTGGCTGGTATTACATGATCGAGGCCGCTACGCCCATGCGCGAGGCGGGTGGGCGGTTCTTTCACTCCACGTTGCACTTGTCCGAGGAGGTTCAATAACCATGCGCGCACTGGCGATACTGGCCCTGATTACCCTGCCCATCGGCGCGGCGGCGCAAGACATGGCCGAGCGTCTCAATGACTATCCGACCGAGGCGCGGGCGGATTATGTCTTTGGCTGCATGGCAAGCAACGGCACCACCCAGGAGATGCTGCGGCGCTGTTCGTGCTCGATTGATGTGATCGCCTCGATCCTGCCTTATGAAAAACACGTGCAGGCGGAAACCGTGCTGTCGTTGCGCCAGGGCAGCGGCGAGCGGATATCGCTGTTTCGCAGCGCCGCAAGCAGCAACACCATGGTCGCCGACCTGCGCCGTGCGCAAGCCGAGGCCGAAATCGTCTGTTTCAACTGATCAGGATTCGCCGCCCTTTGGCAGGATCTGTTCAAACACATGGCCGTCGGTATCTTCGGCCCGCACCCGCAGATTGGGCGCACCATTGTCGGTATAGCCAAAGCGAAACACCGGATCTTCAGAAATTGAAATGCCCCCCGTCAGGCTGAACAGCATCTCATCGCCCTGCCAGACCTTGAGATCCTGAATGAACAGTGCAGGCACGAAAAGCTGGGTGATCTGATCGCGTTGCAGGCCGGAGTAATTCGGATGGCGGATCATCAACTGGGCATCGCGGCGGCTGCCGACATGAACCGGGCCAGTGTCGAAATGGCGCAGACGCATCTTGCCGATATTCTCCATCGCCACCTCTGGGTCGCGGGTCGCGGGCGCGGCACAGCCACCGGCGGCCTTGACGAAACGCCCGTCGATAAAGCTGGCGGTGTCGGTTTCGGCAACCACGCGCAGGTTGGAATAGGCATTCACCCGAACCCGCGTTTCAAAGCTAAGCGGTGCCATCGCCGGGCCGAAATTGATCTCGGCGGCAAGCGGCGCGGGGTTTTCGTCAACCACGAGTTTCAGCGTCTTGATCGCACCGACGCTCTGATCGGTCTGGACGACGACCACCGGCACGGTTGCCGCATCATGGGCGCGGTAGGGCGCATCGACGCTAAAGATCGCGCCGGGCCTGACCGATTTGGTTTCGTTCAGGATGTCACCGCGCAGATACTCCCAGGTTTCACCGTTCACCAGCGGGTTTCGCAACTCTTCTGCCCAGGCAACCGAACTAAGCGCGATCGCCAAAATCGCGGTCGGGATCGTCAAAGATTTCATCTTGGTCCTCCGAAAGGCACAGTGGCACTTAAGGACAATAGCATGAAACCCGTCAAAATCGTATCAACCATTAGTAGCAGTCGTGCGAGGGCAGGCGATGTTTGAAATTCTGGTCAGCCTCTGTCTGGTGGGGCAACCCGATCTTTGCCAGGCGCGGCTTGTTCCCACCGATGCACCCAATTGCGCCACTGCCCTTGCCCGCGCGGCAAAGGTCGCGCCGGAGTGGGGCGCGGGCTTTACCGCCGGGCCGTCGGAATGTGTGCCGCGTCGCGCCAGCACGCTTGCGTTTTCAGAAATCGCGCCGGGCGTGTACGTGCATCGCGGGCAGGTCGCCGATGTGGCCCCCGAGAACCTTGGCGATGTGGCCAATATCGGCTTTGTCATCGGCCGCGACAGCGTGGCGGTGATCGATTCCGGCGGCAGCCGCGCGATTGGCGAAGAGGTTTACCTTGCGGTGCGCGCGGTGACGCCCAAGCCGATATCGCACATCATCCTCACGCATATGCACCCCGACCATGTCTTTGGCGCCAGCGTCCTTGCCGAGGCCGACGCCGAGATCATCGGCCATCGCAAGCTGGCGCAGGCGCTGAATGCGCGGGCCGAGACCTATGAGGCGAATTTTGCCCGGCTGATCGGCCCCGGTTTTAGCGCAAGCCGCGCGCCGCTTGCGATCACCCCGGTCGCCGACAGCACTGTGATAGACCTTGGCGCGCGCGCGCTTGTCCTGGTGCCTTGGGAAACCGCGCATAGCGAAAGCGATCTGACGGTGTTTGACGGCGAAACAGCGACGCTCTTTGCCGGGGATTTGCTGTTTGACGAGCATAGCCCGGCGCTTGACGGCTCACTGCTTGGCTGGCTTCGGGTGCTTGACGCCATGGGCACGCCGCCACCGGCCCGCGTGGTGCCCGGCCACGGCGGCCCGGTGATGGGCTGGCCCGAGGGTGGCGAGGCCTTGCGGCGTTACCTTGAAACCCTGCGCGATGAGACCCGGATTGCGGTGGCCGATGGGCTGCGCCTGTCAGAGGCGGTGGAAACGGTCGGGCAGGGTGAGGCCGGTAACTGGCACCTGTTCGATCTGTTTCACCGGCGTAATGTGACGGCGGCCTTTACCGAGTTGGAGTGGGAATAGCGGCGCTAGTCGTTGATCCGCGCCGCCAGCATCTGGGCAATGGCATAAAGCCGCTTTTCCAACAGCACCGGCGTTTCACAGGCATAGGTCAATGACAGCGCGCGATCGTGAAACACCCGCTCGCGCCAATCAAGGTCTGCCTCGATCTGATCGATTCGGTCAAAATCGGGTGACTCGGCGGCGGTCATGTTTGTGATCTGGTTGCGCATGGTGTCGATTTCATCGGCAAGGCGGGCCTGATTTCGGGCATAGCGGGTGATGCCGGTCATCAACAGGCTGCGCCGCTGATTGAGACGCTCGAACACATCCGCAAAGATCGCGTTGTAATCATCGCGATCCAGCGCAGGTGTGCCATTGGCGGCCTCATCCAGCGCTTTTTCAGCCTCTTCGAGACTGATTCGCCGTAACGCCAGAAGTTGAGCGAGCTCGGCGGTGGCCGCCGCAGGTTTTTCTTTGACCGCTTGCGACTCAGGTTGATAGGGCCACATGACGGCCGCCGAAAGCGTATCAACCCGACGTTGAACACAAGGCCAGTCCGGATCATGCGATCCTGCCGCGTAAAGCGGAGAAACTCCAGTAAAAACAATGGTTAAAAGATGCGGCAGTAATTTCATTACAACCTCTACGACTAAGGTCTTACTGAGCGATAGAGCAATCTTGGCACATATTGTCACAGTAGGAAACCGTGGAATTTGAAAACCGTTCTTCGGGTCGAATCGCCAAAAGGTTGTATCGTTGAAGGTGCGAGAGAGGGCGAGTTTGATGAAAACGCGTGCCGCCGTTGCCGTTACCGCCGGTCAGCCGATGGAGATCATGGAGGTGAACCTTGAGGGGCCGAAGGCGGGCGAATCCATTCGCAGCGTGGTGATCTACTGAGCGGGACGTAAACAAAAAGAGACGGGTCGCGCAGCATCAAGAATAAGCCCGAGCATCGTGGGTGGAGAACCCTCAGGCGAAAGGCGGCAAGGCCCGACAGAAATGTCAGGCAAAAGCGATTGAAAAGTAAGTTCTATGACCCAAGGGAGGAAGAGATGAAGAATTCACTTTTGATGTCAGCGGCGATGGTTGTTGGCCTGTCGGCCACCGCAAGCGCGAATGAGGCGCTACAGGGGTTGATCGACGACCCAAAGCAATGGGCGATCCAGACCGGCGATTACGAGAACACGCGCTATTCCGAATTGGATCAGATCACCAAGGATAACGTCGGCGATCTACAGGTCGCATGGACCTTTTCAACCGGCGTTCTGCGCGGGCATGAAGGCTCGCCCCTTGTGATTGGCGATATGATGTATGTCCACACGCCGTTCCCCAATATCGTCTATGCGCTGAATCTTGCGGAAGACGGCAAGATCATGTGGAAATACGAGCCCAAGCAAGACCCAAACGTGATCCCGGTGATGTGCTGTGACACGGTCTATCGCGGCACTGCCTATGCGGATGACACGATCTTTCTGCATCAGGCCGACACGACGCTGGTGGCGCTTGATGCCAAGACCGGTGAAGTGAAATGGTCGGTCGTGAATGGTGATCCGTCGATTGGCGAAACCAACACCGCCACGGTTCTGCCGGTCAAGGACAAGGTCATTGTCGGCATTTCGGGGGGTGAATTCGGCATTCGTGGTCATGTGACCGCCTATGACATGAAAACCGGCGAGCGTGTTTGGCGCGCCTATTCGATGGGCCCGGACAGCGACACCCTGATGGATCCCGAGAACACCACCCATCTGGGAAAACCGGTTGGCGCGGAGTCGGGCACCAACACCTGGGAAGGTGATCAGTGGAAGATCGGCGGCGGTTCGACCTGGGGCTGGTATTCCTATGATGCCGAGCTTGACCTGTTTTATTACGGCACGGGCAACCCTTCGACCTGGAACCCGGCACAGCGCCCGGGCGACAACCGCTGGTCGATGACCATCATGGCGCGCAACCCCGATACCGGCGTCGCCAAATGGCTCTATCAGATGACCCCGCATGACGAGTGGGATTATGATGGCGTCAACGAGATGATCCTGACCGATCAGGAAGTGGATGGGAAAATGCGCAAGCTTTTGACTCACCCTGACCGCAACGGCCTTGCCTATACAATGGATCGTGAAACCGGTGAGCTTCTGGTGGCCGAGAAGTTTGACCCAGAGGTCAACTGGACCACAGGCGTTGATATGGACCCGGATTCGGACACCTATGGTCGTCCGGCTGTGGTGGCGGCATATTCCACCGAGCAGAACGGCGAAGACGTCAACTCGACCGGAATCTGCCCTGCGGCCCTGGGCACCAAGGACCAGCAACCCTCGGCCTATAGCCCGAAAACCGGGTTGTTCTATATCCCGACAAACCACGTTTGTATGGATTACGAACCCTTCCGCGTCAGCTATACCGCCGGTCAGCCTTACGTTGGGGCGACCCTTGCGATGTACCCGGCCCCCGGAAGCCATGGTGGCATGGGCAACTTCATTGCCTGGGACAATATCGAAGGCAAGATCAAGTGGTCGATCCCCGAGCAGTTCTCGGTCTGGTCGGGTGCCTTGGCCACGGCGGGCGATGTGGTCTTTTACGGCACGCTTGAGGGCTATCTGAAGGCGATTGATGCCAGCACCGGTGACGAGCTTTACCGCTTCAAGACACCATCGGGTGTTATCGGCAATGTGATGACCTACGAGCATGCAGGCAAGCAATATATCGGTATCCTGTCGGGTATCGGTGGCTGGGCCGGGATCGGCCTTGCGGCTGGCCTGGCCGATCCGAATGCGGGTCTGGGTGCCGTGGGCGGCTATGCGGCCCTGTCGGATTACACGGCTCTGGGTGGTCAGCTGACCGTGTTTGCCCTGCCGAACTAACCCGATCTGTCTGATCAAGGACAGACCTCTCGGCGCGGCACCTTTCCCGGTGTCGCGCCGAGGCCCCGATACCCTAAGGAGCAGAGAATGTTGACCAACCGCCGCCTTTTGTCCGCAGGCTTTGTCGGCCTGCTGGCGTTTGTTGCCGCACCGGGCCTCGCAGAGACCCTGCCGTCGCGCGACGATCCTGCCATTGCCGCCGCCTATGAGGAAGGCGGGCGGTATTTCACCGAAGACGATATTCCTACATTCAATGTGGCCGAAGATGGCACGGTGGGCTGGCCCACTTTTTCGGGGTTTCGCCGCTATCACGCCGAATGCCACGTCTGCCACGGGCCGGATGGCGAAGGATCAACCTATGCCCCGGCGCTCAAGACGTCCGCGCTGACCATGGATTATTACGATTTCATCGGCGTTGTCGCCGAGGGGCGCCAAAAGGTAAACGCCTCTCAGAATTCGGTGATGCCGAGCTTTGGCACCAACCCCAATGTGATGTGCTATCTCGATGACATCTATGTCTATCTCAAGGCGCGCGGCACCGAGGCCGTGGCCCGTGGCCGCCCCGCCAAGAAAGAGCCGAAATCCGATCTGATCCGGGAGGATGAAGATGCCTGCATGGGCTAGGCTTGCGGTGATTGCCCTCGCGCTGTTGCCGGGGGTGGCGGCGGCGCAGATGGCCGAGCTTGTCTCGAAAACCGCGTTTCGGGTGTGTGCCGATCCCTCGAATGACCCGATGTCGTCGCAGGATGGAACCGGGTTTGAAAACAAGATTGCCGATCTTCTTGCGGCCAGGCTTGAAAAACCTGTGGAATATACCTGGTTTCCGATGGCGACTGGATTTGTCCGCCGCACCCTGCGGGCCAATGAATGCGATGTGATCATCGGCTTTGCGCAAGGCCATGAGATGGTGCAGAACACCAACCATTACATGACCTCGGCCTATACGATTGTCCTTCCCAAAGACAGCCCGCTGGCGGATGTGACGACCATTTCCGATCCGCGTCTCAAGGGCAAGGTGCTTGGCATTATCGCCGGAAGCCCGCCGGGCACGCATATGGCGCGTCAGGGTCTTATGGCCAAGGCGCGGCCCTACCCGCTTTTTGTCGATCGCCGCTATGCCTCGCCGGCCTCTGATATGCTGGTCGATCTTGAGGCGGGCGAGATTGACGCCGCCATCCTCTGGGGGCCGATCAGCGGGCCATTGGTCAAACGCGAGCACCCCGATCTCAAGGTCGTGCCGCTGATCCATGAGACCGACCCGCCGCGCCTGTTTTATCGCATCACCATGGGCGTGCGCCTTGGCGAGGATCAGTGGAAACGACAGCTCAATTCCCTGTTGCGGCGCAATCAGGGCGAGATCGACCAGATATTGACAGAGGCTGGCGTGCCGCTTCTCAACAATATGGGAACGGGGCTAAAGGAGGGCACCCAATGATCGTTCGCGGCCGTGCTATCGTTGCGGCCCTCACGCTTTGCGCTAGTCTGGCGCAGGCGCAGGCGCAGGGCGTGCCAGAGCCAGAGGGCCTTCGCGGCCCGCCTTACCGCGCCGCCGTGCCCGCCACCCTGAGCGGGGCAACGGTCGTGGATGACGATGCGGCCTATAAGCTTTGGCAAGAGGGCGAGGTTGCGTTCATCGACGTATTGCCGCGCGCGCCCAAGCCCGAGAACCTGCCCAAGAACACGATCTGGCGCGAAAAGCCGCGACAGTCTATCCCCGGCGCGATCTGGTTACCCAATACCGGGTACGAGCAGATTGCCGAAGAAACCACGCGGTATCTGCGCCGCGGGTTGGAACAGGCCACCGCAGGCGACCCGGCCCATCCGGTTTTGATATTCTGCCTGATGGATTGCTGGATGTCGTGGAATGTTGCCAAGCGCGCGATTGAGATGGGCTATGAGACGGTCTATTGGTATCCCGATGGCACCGATGGCTGGGACATGGAGGATCACCCGCTGGAGCGGCTTGATCCCTTGCCTCAGGATTAACCCCGACCCCGGTTTTCAATAGGCGGCAAGGCCGGTGCGGGCGCGGGTCACTTTGCCGTCGGTATCGTGCAAGGTGACCTCTGCCACGCTTGTGCCCTCGGGGACAGACACACGCAGGCGCGGGTTTTCCGACAGCGAAATGCTTCCGCTCATGCTCAGGTAAGGCGCATTGTCGAGGGCGATTTCAACCGCGCCCACCACCCGCAGCGGAATATAAAGCAGCGTGATCTGATCCATTTGCAGGCCGGAATGGCTCGGATGGCTGATATCCACATCAAGCGCGCCAACCTTGCCCGCAAGGGTGGCGAGGCGGGCATTCACGCTCTTGCCGGGCGCGCAACAGAGGACTTTGGTCGTAGATTGCGGGGCGTTGGTGTTAACGGCGCTCGGGTGTCAGAAACCCTTCCAACAGGGCCGGATCAAGCGGCTTTGTCATCACCTCAAGCCCGGTTGCGCGGCAATGCGCGCGCACCTTTTCGCTGAGATGGCCGGTGATGATGCGTGCGGGCACGGTGCCATAGCGCGTGGTGATCTGCGCGATGACATCAGGGCCGGTGACCCCATCATCAAGCTCGTAATCCACCAGCATCGCATCGGGACGGATATCAAGATCATCGAGCTGCGCCATGGCGACCGCAAGGTCAGGTGCATCAATCACATCCGCGCCCCAGCCATGCAGCAAAAGCGTGATCGCCTGTCGCAGGTCAGGATCGTTTTCCACCAACAGAACGATCTGGCCATCAAGCGACGGGCGACCGCTTTGACGCCCCGGCATGTCAAGCGCGCCCGCCGCGCGGGCGTTGTGAAGCAGCGGCACGGTCACGGTAAACACCGATCCACAGCCAAGATCGGAACGAAGTTCGAGCGGGTGCCCCAAAAGCGCACAGGCGCGATCAACAATGGCAAGGCCAAGCCCCATGCCCTCGGCGGCGCTGACATGGGCATCGAGGCGGTGAAATTCCTGAAAGATCTTGTCCTGATCGCCGGGCGCAATGCCGGGGCCGGTGTCGCGCACTTCTAGGCGCAGGGTGCGGCCACGACGCCGCGCGCCGACCAGAACCTTGCCCGAGGGCGTATAACGAATGGCGTTGGCAATCAGGTTTTGCAGGATGCGCCGGATATAGCTTGCGTCGGTTTCCACGATTCCGCCGCAGGGTACAAACCGCAACTCAAGCCCCTTGAGCGCGGCATGCGGGGCGAATTCATCCTGAAGCTGATCCAGAATACGCCCCAGCGGCACATGGGTCACATCGACCTCGACATGACCGGATTCAAGCCGCGAGATGTCAAGCAACGCGTCGATGATGTCCTCGACGCTGGTCAGCGCGCGCTGTGCCTTGTCCATCAGGGCGAGGTGATCGGCGCGTGTCAGCTCTTCCTGGATCGAAGCGAGATAAAGCCGCGCGGCCGACAAGGGCTGGCGCAGGTCATGGCTTGCGGCGGCCACAAAGCGCGATTTCGAGGCATTGGCGCGCTCGGCATCCCCAAGCGCATCCTCAAGCTCAAGCGTGCGTTCCAGAACCCGTTGTTCCAGCCGCTCATTGGCCTGGGCAAGCGCGCGCGCCGCGGCGCGTTCGGCGGTCACGTCGGAAAAGCTTATGACAAAGCCCTGATCGGGCATCTGGCGGGCGAACACCTCAAGCGTCTTGCGCGCGCCGCTGCGCATGTAAAACCTGAGCGGCGCGCGCCGGTCCGTGCTGGCAACCCATGTGGCGATATCGTCCGGCGTCAGGATGCCTTCGATCTGAAAATCGCTGCCGATCCGGCGCAGGATCACGTCAAACTGAATGCCAACCCGGAAATGCGCGAGCGGGATCGACAGCATCCCGCCGGCATTCTGGTTCCAGCCGCGCAATTGCCCGGCACGGTCGAAAATACAGACACCCTGATCAATATGCTCAAGCGTGGCGCGCACAAGCTGGGCCTGATCATCCAGCATCTTGCCGCGTTCGCGCCGCTCAAGGCGGATGATATCGGTGATATCGGTCTGAAGGATCACAGTCTGCCCGTCGCGGGTGCGGTGCTCGCTGACCTGAACCCAGCAATCGCCGGTCAGGTTGAGGTTGAACATCACGTGCTTTTCCTGATGAAGCTGCAAGCGCCGCGCCGCCCATTCGCGGCTTGTCTGCGCGTCTGGCAGTTCGAGAAAGCGGCTTTCGCTGGCGTGGCGAACGTAGCTTGCAAAATTCAGACCCGGACGCAAACGCGCCACCAGATCGGGCATATACATGCCAAAGCGGCTGTTGTTCATCACCAGATGGCCGTCGCTGTCAAACAGGGCAAAGCCCTCTTGCAGGGTCTCGATGGCATTGGCGAGATCCGACCGGGCGCGCTCTGCCTGACGGATTGCGGTGGCCAGTTGCGCGTTGGAATCGTTAAGCAGGTTGAGCGCCCGTTCAAGATCGCGGGTGCGGTCGCCGATCTGATCCTCAAGCATGACCGCGCGTTCGAAATGCGCATAGGCGACGCCGCCATCGTCGGTGGTTTGCTCCACCCGGCGCATCAGCACCTCGATGATTTTCATCAGCTTGCGGTTCTGACGCTCAAGCGGATCAGAGGTATCAATCAGGGCGTGGGTCATGGCCGCTGCCCCGGTCGGGATGATAAATGGCAACGCCGGTCATGGTCTGGTTCACGTGCAACCCGTTGATCTGTTCGCCATAGGTGGAAAAGCCGACAACTTTATGCGCGGCCAGAATGCCCGAGATTTCAGGCCCGATCTGGCGTTGTGTCACCTCGGTGCGGCGCAGGATACAGTCACAGGCCAGCACGGTCAGCGGCTCATGCTCATTGGCCAATGCGTCAAGTTCACGTTGCAGATGCGCGCCCATGTCCTGGGATTGTGCCAGCGTCAGGACAAGCCCCTCGTCGATGGCGGAAAAGAATTGCAGGTCGCCGTTGTCTTCGATCCGCTGGATGGCGCGCACATGATGCTGGCCGCCGATCCGCACCACCACAGGATTGGCCGCAAAGGTCGAGGCATTGAGCGCCTCAAGCGGGCGGCCCAGAACGCGGGCATATTCCTCGGCGGCGACCTCGGCGTTGATGCGGTGCACGATGCGCCGCGCCGGGTCGGCATCGGTGACGACCATGCGTCGGTCGGTCGGCTGGAAATGATCCAGCCGGAATACCCGGACCGGGCAATCGGTGCGCATGAGGCACACCACCGCCGCATTGCGCAGCGTGACCCCATCACAGGCCACCATCGTTTCTCCATAGCGCTCGCCATCCGCCGCCGAGCCACCAAACAGCGGCATCGGCCCAAGACCCGAGGCAAGCGCCGAGACAAGCTCGTCCTCCTTGAGCGACAGGCCATCGACCGCGAGAAAGGCGAATTCATTTGGCATCACCTCGCCCGCCTGAGTGTTGAGCCAGGCCCGCGCGCGCACCGATTGCGAGACGCAGGCGCTGCTGTCAAAGTCACTCAGCGGGGTGATCACCTGCATGACGGCATGAAAATGCGCAGCAGCAAAACCGACGGCGACGATCATCCCCTCGCTATAGCCCGCAGTGCCGATTTCGCCGGCCGTGGTGCAGCCGACACAGCGGCTATCGGCAAAGTGGCGCGGGGCCTCGGCCATCAGGGTTTCAAAATCCGCCTCGGGTGTGACGAAGAACAACACAAGCGCCATCTGCGTATTACCAAAGGCCCCGGCGAGTGTTGCAAGCGCGTCGGGGTCGCGATGATGCACTTCGGCGCGCGCGACGATGCGGCTGTCACAAAGATCGGCGGCATTGATCGGGGTCGCGTCCATGTCGTCTCCTGCGGGCGGGCCCTACCAAAAGGTTAATCCGGCTAGTCGGTTTCGCGCAAGACGTTAGAGAAGCTGGCCATTTGCGCAATCAGCACGGCTTGGGTGCGGGTCTGCACGCCAAGCTTGCGCATGATCGCGGTGACATGGGTTTTCACAGTAGTTTCCGCAATCGAAAGCTCATAGGCGATCTGTTTGTTCAGCCGCCCTTCGCAGATCAGTTGCAGGATGCGCGATTGTTGCCGGGTCAAAAGCGCAAGCCGTTCAACCGCCTCGCTCTGGTCATTGACGGGCTGTTCGGGGGTCTTGGTCAGAACCACGCCTTCGGGCAGGAACACCTCCCCCGCGCCGATGGTTTCAAAGGCGGCGCGAAACACCGGGCGTTGGCTATGCTTGGGCACAAAGCCCGCCGCGCCGGCATGGATCGTGGAGGAGACCATGCGGCTTTCCGACATCGAGGATACCACGACAATCGGCACATTTCCGGCCACGGCCTTGAGCCGCATAAGACCGTCAAGCCCGGTCACATCCGGCAGGTTCAGATCAAGCACGATGATCTCTGGCGGGCCGTTCTGCGCGATATGCTCCATTGCCGCGTCAAGGCTTTCGGCGGTGTCGATACGGGCGATGCCCGCCACCGACTTGAGGGTCATCGACAGAGCGTCACAAAACAGCGGGTGATCATCAACGATAAGGGCCGTGCGAAAATGCCCCGCCGCAGCCTTGGCGGGGGGCTGGTTCTGTATCTGCGGGCGCGCCTCGTTCGGGTCCATGACGATATCCTAGCAAATGGGTCTTGTGGGGCATACTGACACCAAGGTCTGAGGCATCGCTTACCCTTTGCGCCGCAAAAGCCCGCGCCCCGGGTCATACCCCCAAAGCGCCAGCACCATGAAGCCCATCGTGGCAAGCATTGTCCAGAGCAGAGCCATGCCGTTGAATTGTCCATAAAGCGCAAAGCGGATCAGCTCGACCGTATGGGTGAACGGGTTCACCGCGCAGATATCGCGCAGCAGCGCCGAGCTTTCGGCCATCCGCCAGAGCGGGTAAAGCGCGCTCGACATGAAGAACATCGGAAAGATCACGAAGTTCATCACCCCTGCAAAATTTTCCAATTGTCGGATAAGCGACGAGAGCGCGACCCCAAGCGCGCCAAGCATCACCCCCCCGAGCACCAGCGCCGGCAAGGCGTAAACATAGCCCATCGGCGGTATGGTAATCCCCATCGCCGCCGCAATCCCGAGGAAGGCATAGCATTGCAAAACCGACACCACCGTGCCGGCCAAAATCTTGCAGAGCAAAAGCCACCAGCGCGGCAGCGGACTTGTCAGCAAAAGCCGCATCGAGCCCATCTCGCGGTCATAGACAAGGCTAAGCGAGGATTGCATGCCGTTGAACAAGAGGATCATCCCGCAGAGGCCCGGCACGATATAGGTCTCATAGGTGATATAGGTCTGATAGGGCGGGATGATCGACAGGCCAAGCGCGGCGCGAAACCCGGCGGCAAACACCACCAGCCAGATCAGCGGGCGGACCAGTGCCGAAATGAACCGCGAGCGTTGTTGCGCAAAGCGCAGCGCCTCGCGGGTGGTGATGGCCCAAAGCGCAATCAACAGCGGCTTCATGTGCTGGCCCCGGTCAGATCGAGAAACCGGTCGGTCAGGGATTGATCGCCGATGATCTCGCGCGCAATGCCATCGGCGCGCACCTCGCCACGATGCAGGATCACAAGCCGGTCATCGGGCCAGACTTCGTCGGTCAAGTGCGTCGCCCAAAGCGCGGTCAGCCCGTCCTCGGCGCACAAGCCATGCACATGCGCGGTGATCGCGCGCCGCGCCTCGGCGTCTAGCCCGACGGTGGGTTCGTCCAAGAGCAAAACTGCCGGGCGATGCACAAGGGCGCGGGCGATCTCGGTGCGGCGGCGATGACCGCCATTAAGATCGCGGGCAATCTCATCGGCGCGCTGCGCCATGCCCATGCGTTCAAGGGCGGCATCAATGCGGCGCTCGGCCTCGCGCCCGGCCAACCCATGCAGCGCCGCGAAATAGCGCAGGTTGCGCCGCACGCTCAGGTCAAGATCAAGGGTGGGTTGCTGAAACACCACGCCGATGCGCGCCAGGGCCTGACGTGGCGCGCGCGCCATGTCATGGCCCATGACCGCAACCTGCCCCTCGGGGGTGGTGAACAGCCGGGTCATGAGGGCAAACAGCGTCGATTTTCCGGCCCCGTTCGGCCCCAAAAGCGCACAGAACGCGCCCTGCGTGACCGCGAATGACACATCGTTCAGCGCGCGCCTGGCGCCATAGGAAAACCCAAGCCCGGAGACCTCTAGCCCAGCACCCTCTTGGCCCGTCATGCCAATCCTTCCCGCGTGGTCGGTGCCATCATAGGCCGGGGCATGCGATTACTGTATCCTTATCTCAAGCCTCTGGCTCTCGCCGGTCGTGCCGGGGATTAGTATATGATAGCGACCGGGCTTGATCGCGATAAAGGAAAATTCCGCCGTGCCGGCATCGTCAAACTCGAAACTGTCGATTGCCATCGGGCGCACTTCGATATCGTTAATCACGATCTCGTCCATCCAGATCGCGCGAAAGAAATCCGGCCCGGTCAGGCCGATTTCGGCGGTGCCATCGGCGGTGATTTCCATCTCGTAATAGGCGCCCGATTCAAGGATCACCGGTCCCTCGCCCAAAGGTTTGCCAGAGCTGAGCGTGACCTCGATCGTGTCGCCCCGGTTGCATTTGGCCAAAAGCCCGGAAAAGGCAAGGTTATCGCAAAGCGGCGCGGCCAGGGCCGGGCCCGAGAAAAGCGCCAGAGTGGCGGCTGTCAGAAGCGTTCGCATGATGGTCCTTTCGTTGTTGGGTTAGTCGGAAACGACCACAACGCCCCAGGGCTGTTGGCCGACCTGCACCGATTTCACCACCTTTTCGGCGGCCACATCAATGATCGAGACATCGTTGGAATTGCCGTTGGTGGTATAAAGAAACGTCTCATCCGCATCAAAGGCAAGCTGCCAGACGCGCTGACCGACAAGCAGGTATTTCTCGACCTCAAAGGTCTCGCCATTGATCAAAGCGACCCGGTTCGAGGGCCCGAGTGCGACAAAGATTTTCTTGCCATCCGAGGTGACGCGCACCCCAACGGGTTGCAGCAATTCGGGTGCGATGCCGGGCACGGCAAAGCTGATCTTATGCTCGATCTCGCCGCCATCGGGGTTGATCACGCTGACGGTGCCGCCGATTTCGGCGCTGACAAACAGGTGCTTGCCATCGGCACTATACTGGGCAAAGCGCGGGCGCTGATCGACGAGGGTGTTTTGCACGATCTCAAACGTTTCGGTGTCGATGAAATGCGCCATATTCGTGGTTTCAGAGGTGTTGACCACGTATTTGCCATCCGGCGAAATACCCATGCCTTCGGGCTCTACCCCGACCGGGATTTCGGCCAGAATGGTATGGGTTTCGGTATCGGTGACGGTGACAAGATTGTCGTCTTCATTGGCGATATAAAGCGGGTTGCCCGACGGATGGAGCACGAACAATTCCGGGTCAGGGCCAGAGGGCAGGGTATAAAGCTCGTCGTAGGTGGCGGTGTCAAACACCCGCACCACGTCATCGTCAGAGGCGCAGACATAGAGCTTTTTGCCATCCGGGCTTGCGGTGATGCCGCGCGGGCGGTTGCCGGCGGCAAATTCCGTGAGAACCTCCCATGTGTCAGTGTCGAGAACCGTGACGGTATTGCCGCGCTCATTGCTGACAAATACCTTGCCCGCAAGGGCCGGCGTGGTGAGCAGCGTGGCAAGGGCCGTGGCAAAGGCAAGGCGGCGCATGTCGGTTCTCCTATTTGGTAAAGGCGGTGCAGGCGCTTTCGGGCTGATCCAGCCCCATCGTATCAAGCAACGAGCGTTGGTGCAGAAATCCCTCTTGCGGCGACACACTCAGGGTGATGCGGCCATCGGCGAGAAGAATCGGCTGGCGCAGCTGGCCGTTCCAGGGCCGGAAGGTAAGCTTTTGACCCTTGAACGCCGCCAGCTCGAACTTGTCGCTCAGCGCATAGGCCCGGATCGCGGCGGGATCGGCCCCGCCGGTGCGTGTCACCGCCTCGCCCAGCACCCGAAGGGCAAGCCAGGCGTTGTAATCTTCCGCGCGCATGTAACGGTTGGTGAGCTTCTCAAAGCGGTTCTGAAACTGTGTCGCGCCCCAGGCCTCCAGCGCGGGGTGCCAGCTGAGCGGGCGCAAGCCGGCAGAGCCGACAATGAGGGCGGGCGACCATGTGTGATAGGGCAGATAGGTGGCAAACACGTCCGCCTCATCCGCCGTCACGATGACCTCTGCCCCGTCAAGCGGTTGGCTGAAAAGCGGCAATTGCCGCTGGACCTGAACATGGCCGCTATCGGTGCGCCGCGCGCCGCCGGTATCGGTGAATTCCAACGCGTCGGTGATGCGCGCGCCAAATTTCGCCGCCGAGGCGCGATAGCTGTCGGCAAGTGCGCGATCTTCGGGGTGCGAGCCGTGGATAAGCGCCCATTTCGGCCATTTCTTCCAGATCAGGAATTGCGCCACCGCATCGGTCTTCATCTTGCGCGAGGGCACCACGTGCAGGATATTGCCGCGGCATTGATCGCTGCGCAGGGCGGTGTCGGGTGCGAGCGTGTTGAAGATCACCGTATCGGGCGCGGCCGCATCGGCGATTGCCAAAAGCTCTGGCATGCGGGCCTGAACCGCGAAAAACCGGAGGCCCTTGGCCTGCAACGCCTCGAACGTGGCAAGCGCGGTTTCGGGCGGGCTTGCGGCGGTTTCAAGGGCATAGGTCTGGCCCATGAAGCGCCCGGTCGTCTGATTATCCTCGGTCGCCAGAAGGCCACCGGCAAAGCCAAGATCATCCGGGCGCAGATCAAGCCGCGAGACCGGCAAGAGCGTGGGGTAATCCACCCGCTGGATGGCCGCCGTCACCTCGACCGCCAAGGCGGGGCGGGCAAGGGCGCCTATAGCGAAAAGGATCGCAACAAGCCAACGCATCATACGCGCGGCAGCCTTGCGCAACGGCGGGTGTCGGCAAATGTCATATACACGTTCCCTTTGACTTGTGATCGCCTATTGCGGGTATCTTAACAAAGGTTTTGTGCCTGTCCGCACCTTTCCGGCCCATGGCTGGGGGACACCAGTTTTGATCTAGTTTTTACGAATTTAATCAAAGGGTTGAGTGGTATCATACTTTGGTCGCAGGGCGTCGACAGCGCCGCATAGAAAAACGGCCCCACGCAGGCTATGCGCCGGGCCGGAGTGGTCATCGCGATGACGCATTTCAGGCGGGTTTGAACAAATCGGCGTAGTCGGCCCGCAGGATGTTTTTCTGAACCTTGCCCATGGTGTTGCGCGGCAATTCATCCAGCATGATAAGTTTGCGCGGATGCTTGAACCGCGCCAGCGAGGTCGCGGCCGCCTCGGCAATCGCGTCAAGATCGGGTGTTTCGCCCTTCTGCGCCACAAGGAACCCCACAACGGTTTCGCCGAAATCGGGGTGCGGCACGCCCACCACGGCGCTTTCAAGAACGCCGGGCTGCTCATCGAGCAAAAGCTCGATTTCCTTGGGATAGATGTTATAGCCGCCCGAGATGATCAGATCCTTGTTGCGCCCGACAATATGCACATAGCCCTGATCGTCGATCTGCCCCAGATCGCCGGTGATGAAAAACCCGTCGCTGCGCAATTCCTCGGCGGTCTTCTCGGGCATGTTCCAATAGCCTTTGAACACATTCGGGCCGCGCACCTCGATCAGGCCGATCTCGCCCTGTGGCAGGGTCTTGCCAGTGTCGGGATCGGTGATCTTGAGGTCGACCCCCGGCAGAGGAAAGCCGACCGTACCGGCGCGGCGCTCGCCGACGTAAGGGTTCGAGGTGCTCATGTTGGTTTCGGTCATGCCATAGCGCTCAAGGATGCGGTGGCCGGTGCGCTCTTCAAACGCCACATGGGTTTCGGCCAGAAGCGGCGCGCTCCCCGAGATGAAAAGCCGCATATGCCCGGTCAGGGCGCGATCAAAGCGCGGGTCATCCAGAAGCCGGGTGTAAAACGTCGGCACGCCCATCATGCTTGTGGCGCGGGGCAGGGATTCGATCACCTTGTCCTGATCAAACTTCGGCAGGAAGATCATCGAGGCGCCGACCAGCAGGATCACGTTTGTCGCCACAAAAAGCCCATGGGTGTGAAAGATCGGCAGCGCATGCAACAGCACGTCTTTCTCGGTGAAGCCCCAATATTCGACCAGCACCTCGGCATTTGACAACAGGTTGGTCTGGGTCAGCATCGCGCCCTTCGAGCGCCCGGTCGTGCCCGAGGTATAAAGAAACGCGGCCAGATCATCGGCGCTGCGCGGCGTGGTCTCAAAGCTTTCGGGTTTATCGCGGGCGGCGTCGGGCAGGCTTCCGCTGCCATCGGCATTGAGGGTCATCAACTGCGCACCGGCGGATTTGGTTATGGGGGCAAGTGCGTCTGCCTTGGCGCTATCGCACAGCAACAGGCGCGCGCCGCTATCCGTCACGAAATACGCAAGCTCATCCGCCGTATAGCCGGTGTTGAGCGGCAAAAATACGATGCCTGCCTGCACGCAGGCCGCATAGACCGCGAGCGCCTGCGGTGATTTTTCCACCTGCGCCGCAAGCCGGTCACCGGGCGCGAGGCCTGCGTCGCGAAAGCTATGGGCGTATTGCGCGGTCAGTCGCAGGAAGGCATCATAGCTTAATGCGCTGCCATCCGCGAGGTACAAAAACGGCGCGGTTTGGCCAGCATGGCGACCAAAAAGCATGTCATAAAGGGGGTTGGCCATGGCGATCTTCCTTGTTTCAGTCTTTGGTGGCCCGGGCGGCGCTTAGGGCGGTCACTTCGGGCGAGGCGGCGATTTGCGCCGCATTGGCAAAACGTTCGTGGTTTTGCGAAATCAGCGCCAGATCGTAAAGGTAATTCACCATCATGCCCCCCGATTGGGCAAGGCCATTGGGCGACAGATCGGCACCGGCGTGAATGGCATGCACCGAGGCGCCATTGCCCAGGTGAAACCGCGCAACCGGGTCAAACGGGCCACCCTCGGGGCGTTTGGCGTTGAGCAGGTAATCGGCGGTGATCTGGCGGCGCTCTTCGGGATCGTCGGGCAGGGCGGTGTCGGTATTCGCCAGCCACTTGGTCAGCGCCGGGATCGGCGAGAGCGTCACGAAGGTCTTGAGGTTGGGAAGCTCCTGCGAGAGGTCCGCCGCCACCTGTTTGATCAAGGAGTTGCCAAAGGAAATCCCGGCAAGCCCGGGCTGACAGTTCGAGATCGAATAGAACACCGCGGTGTCGGCCTTGTCCGCAGTGATCGTGGCGCGGGTGTCGGCCAGCAGATCATGGATCGCCCCCGGTGTGCCGCTGGTCAGGGCGACCTCGACGAAAATAAGCGGCTCGTCCGGCATCGAAGGGTGAAAGAAGCCGAAACACCGCCGGTCCGCAGGTTGCAGGCGCAGGCGCAGATCATCCCAGCTGTCGATGGCATGAACCGCCTCATAGGCGATGATCTTTTCCAGGATATCGGCCGGGCTGGTCCAGTTGATGGGGCGCAGCACCAGAAAGCCGCGATTGAACCACGACGAAAACAGATGCCGGAGATCAAGGTCTACCACCGAAAGCGCCGGGTTGTCTCGCGCCAGCCGGAGCAGGTCGCGCCGCATCGCCACAAGCTTTGCGGTGGCGCCGGGCACCTGATTGAGACGGCGCGCCAATTCCTGACGTGGCGGCTCTGCCGCGGCCAGAAACGCCCGATAGGTGCGCCGGTCCGGGTTGGCCTCAAAGGCATCAAGCGCGTCGCGCACGACGTCGGGGTCAACGCCAAGATCGTCGGTCAGGAAGGTGAAAAACCCAAGCTTCGCCGCGTCATCCATGCCAGTATAACGATCCAGGATAAGCCGGGCGAGCGTCATGCCCGACACCTCGCCCGAGCTGCCAAGCAGGTCGCGCGCGAGGTCCTGGATGCTTCGGTTTTGCCGATCGGGCTCTGTCGCGCCGCGATAGCGCCGCTCGAAAACCGTCGCAAGAAGGTCGGCCAGCACACTCATACGGCGGTTCCCATCACAACATCAGGCAACCATGTCGCCAGCCCCGGAAACAGGCAAAGCAGGATGATCGCAAGGATCATGCAGGCCACAAACGGTAGCGAGCCAAGCAGGATCGTCTTGAGCTTGATATCGGGGGCGATGCCGTTGATCACATAAAGGTTAAGGCCAACGGGCGGCGAGATAAGGCCGATTTCCATGTTGATCGTCAGAACCACGGCAAACCAGATCGGATCGAAACCGGCGGTCAGGATGATCGGCAACAGGATCGGCGCCGCCATCAGGATCACCGCAACCGGCGGCAGGAAAAAGCCAGCGACCAGAAGGAACAGGTTGATCGCCCCCATCAGAACCCAGCGGTTCACATCCAGCGTGCCAATCCATTCGGCAATCGACTGGGTGATGAACAGGCTTGAGAGCATGTAGGAAAACACGCCGGCGGCGGCGATGATGAAAAGGATCATCACGCTTTCGCGGGTGCTGTCGCGCAGCACAACCCAGATCGCCTTGGGGCTCCACATCTTGTAGATGATGATCGCCATCAACAGGCAGAGAAGCGCGCCGATGGCGGCGGTCTCGGACGGGGTCGCGATGCCGCCGTAAAGCGCATAGAGCACGCCGAGGATGATCACCAGAAACGGCAGGACGCGAGGCAGAATCTCAAATCGCTCGGCCCAGGAATAGCCCTGTCCGCCAAGCAGGTTGATATTGCCCGACTTCCATGTCGAATAAAGCGACCAGGCCATGAACAGACCGACAAGCATCAGGCCCGGAATGACCCCGGCCAGAAACAGTCGCCCGATCGAGGTTTCGGTGGCGATGCCGTAAACGATCATCGTGACCGAGGGCGGAATAAGGATGCCAAGGGTGCCGCCTGCCGCGATAGAACCGGCCGCAACGCCATCGGGATAGCCACGCTTGCGCATCTCGGGGATGCCCATCTTGCCAATCGCCGCACAGGTGGCGGGCGATGAGCCCGACATCGCCGCGAAAAGCGCGCAGGCCCCGAGGTTCGAGATCACAAGCCCCCCCGGCACCCGCGTCAGCCAGCGTTCGAGTGCTTCGTAAAGGTCGGCCCCCGCCCGCGTCGAGGCGATGGACGAGCCCATGATGATGAACATCGGGATCGACAGCAGGGCAAAGTTATCAAGCTTGCCGAACAGGATTTCCGGCATCAGTTCCAGCGAGCGCATCCCGTCAAAGGCGATCAGAAAGCCGGCCGAGACGATCAAAAGGCCGATGGCCACCGATACGCCTGAGAACAGCACGAAGATTGTCATGAGGGCGACAAGCCCCCCGAGTACGAGCGGGTCCATGATCAGAGATCCCCAGATACGCGGGCCGCGAGGCCCTCTTGTTCAATTCCAAAGGGTGCATCAATGCGCATGACGACCGCATAAAGGTCAGCGATCAGTTGCAGCAGCAAAAGCCCAAGGCCGACCGGCAGAGCCATGTAAGGCTTCCACAGGGCCACGCTCCAGACGGTGTCGGATTTCCAGCCGCGCGCATAGGCGACATGCCAGAATTCATACCCATACCAGAGCATCACCGCGATGATCAGCGCCGAAATACCAAGCGTTATCACCGCCAGAACGCGGCGCGCGCCCATCGGAAGGGCAATCGGAATGAGATCAACGTTCACATGCCCGCGCAGGCGCTGCACATAAGGCAGCCCCACAAGCGTGGCGGCGATCATCAGGTAAATCACCGCTTCGGTCTGCCAGATGGTCGAGCCATTCAGCACGAAGCGGATGAAAATCATCTGACAGGTGATAAGCACCGCCAGAGTGATCATGCCCGCCGACACCCAACCGGCAAAGGTTGAAATGGCTGCAACGATTTTGAGAAAGAGGCTGTTGCCGGTGTTTGCCACACCGGAAATGGATTGGCCCGACATCGGCCCTCCTTTCGGGATAAGTCTTGGGGGGCAGGGCGCCGCGCAATGGGGCGCCCTGCAATCAGGTCAGATCACTCGACGGCGAGCGCCATATCCAGAAGCGCCTGCCCGTCCGGCACGCTTTCGACAAAGGCCTTATAGGAGGTTTCCGTGGCAATTGCGCGCCAGGCGTTGAAATCTTCGTCACTCATCTGTGCGATCTCGACGCCTGCCTTCTTGAAGACTTCAACCGAGTTGGCGTCTTCTTTCTTGGCTTCGTCGAGATAGAAGGCTTCGGCCTTTTCGGCACCGGCCAAAAGCGCGGCTTGCTGTGCCTCGGTCAAACCTTCAAAGGTGGATTTGTTCATCAACAGCGGCTGATACATGAACCACAGGGCAACGTCGCCCGCAGGGGTATAGCACTGGACCTGCTCGTAAATCCGGTAGGACACGAAGGATGACGACGACGTATTGGCCGCATCCAGAACGCCGGTTTGCATGGCGTTGTAGATTTCCGAGCTTGCCATCGACGCGATCGACGCACCGGCACCGGCCAGCATCTGTTCGAACGCCTTGCCGGCAGCGCGGGTTTGCAGGCCCTTGATGTCATCGGGCTTGGTGATGCATTTCTCTTTGCCGGCAAAGCCACCGGCCAGATAGCCATGCACCAGCACCATCACGTCATCCTCGGCCATCTTGGCCTCAAGCGCCTCCATGAAGGGGCTGCTGGACAGGCGTGCGGCGTGGTCGTGGTTCTTCACCAGACCGGGCATCAGCGTCAGGTTATAGGACGGCTGTTGGCCACCCGCATAGCTGAGCGGCAGAACGGCCATGTCAAGCTGACCGCGGCTCAGGGGTGTGTATTGCTCGCGCGGTTTGAACAGTGATTTCGAGCCGAAGATCTTGATTTCAAGATCGACGTCGGCGGCAGCGACTTCATCGGCAACGATCTGGGCCACCTTGTGGCGCACGTCGCTGTTGGACCACTGATGCGACAGGCGCAGATCGGTGGCATTTGCGGCGCCGCCAAGCAGCATCATCCCGGCAGCAACGGCTGCCGTGAACATAGATTTTTTCATGTCTTCCTCCCATTTTGTCCGGGCAAGATGACCCGAACACGTCCGCTCAGTGTTTTTGGTTTCGAATTCAGAGTCAAGTTTTTTGTATACAATATTTTCAGCCTTGCGCACAATCAAACCGGCGGCTAGGTTTTTTGGCATGGAACTTCGTCGGGCGGACAAAATCGCGGATGCGCTGGAAGAGCTGGTTTTTACCGGCGGCTTTCACGATGGCGACCGGCTTGACGAGTTGCGCCTGGCGACGCAATTCAACGTGTCGCGCACCCCGATCCGTGAAGCCTTGCAACGGCTTGTCGCCTCTGGCCTGGCAGAGCAGATCCCGCGCCGTGGCGTCTTTGTGCGCCAGCCGGGGCCGGTTGAATTGATGGAAATGTTCGAAACCATGGCCGAGATCGAGGGTGTCTGCGGGCGTCTTGCCGCCATGCGCATATCGGATGCGGCACTGGAAGAGCTGGACAATGTCAACGCCTCTTGCTGTGCGGCGGTCGAGGGCGGCGATACCGATGGGTATTACCGCGAAAACGAACGGTTTCACCATGTTATCTATCATCAGGCCGGCAATGGCTTTCTCGAACATGAGGCGCTGCGTCTGCATCGGCGGCTCAAGCCGTTTCGCCGGTTGCAATTGCGCTGGCGCGGGCGGTTGTCACAATCCATGGCCGAACATGAGGCGATTGTCGAGGCGCTCCGCGCCGGCGATTCCGCGCGCGCCGCAGAGGCGCTGCGGAACCATGTGGCGATTCAGGGCGAGAAGTTTCATCTTTTGATGTCCAGCTTGCGCAGCGCCGCAGAGTAACCACATAGGACCAATCAGGCGAAAGCTGTGGCCCGACGGGCCTTGCACACCGCTGGACAGTCGACGCGCGCATGGGTAGGACAGCGAAATGGCCAAGGTAAAGGACAATCCGAACTACAAGGTGATCGCCGAGAACCGGCGGGCGCGCTATGACTATGCCATCGAGAACGATATCGAATGCGGCATTATCCTCGAAGGCTCCGAGGTCAAATCCCTGCGTCAGAACGGCGGCAATATCGCCGAAAGCTATGCCATGGTTGAGAATGGCGAGCTTTGGTTGGTGAATTCCTATATCGCGCCCTACCTTCAGGCCAAGACCTTTGGCCATGAAGAAAAGCGCCGTCGCAAGCTTTTGGTGTCGCGCAAGGAATTGGCGCGGCTCTGGAACGAGACACAGCGCAAGGGCATGACGCTTGTCCCGCTGGTGATGTATTTCAACCATCGCGGGCTGGTGAAAATGAAGATTGGCATCGCCAAGGGCAAGAAGAACCACGACAAGCGCGCCACCGAGGCCAAGCGCGACTGGAGCCGTCAGAAACAACGCCTGTTGCGCCACGGAGAGTAAGCGGCGGTTTTCCCCCAAGGAAACGGACTATGGAACTTTTGCTAGGTTTGATGGGCGGCGCGATTGGCGGCAATGTCGTGGGCGGGGTGATGAAACACGCCGGGCTTGGCTTTATCGGCAATTCGATGGCCGGAATCGTCGGCGGCGGTCTTGGTGGTCAGGCTCTGGTGATGCTGGACGCGGGCGGTGCCGGTTCGATTGCGGGCGGCGGTGATATCGGCGCCATCCTGGGCGCAGTTGCCTCGGGCGGCGCAGGCGGTGCCGTGCTGATGATGATTCTTGGTCTGATCAGGAAAATGCTGGTCAGGTAAGCGGCAAATAGAGGCCGGACAGGCGGGGCCCGGTCTTGCCCTTTTGGCCCTCAGACTGTAGGCAAGTCAGGTCTGAAACGGGGGGCCCCATGGCACATGATGATCCTAAAACCGTTGTTTCCACCGACTGGCTTGCAAGCCATCTGAAAGATCCGGATTTGCGGGTTCTGGATGGCACGATGTTCATGGCCGCGGAAGGGCGCGACGCAAAGGCGGAATACGACGCTGCACATATTCCCGGCGCGCGCTTTTTCGACATTGATGACATCAGCGACAGCCGCTCTGAACTGCCGCATATGGCGCCACCGGTCGAGAAATTCATGTCAAAGCTGCGCGCCATGGGCGTGGGCGACGGGCATCAGGTGGTGGTCTATGACGCCAAGGGCCTGTTCTCCGCCGCGCGGGTGTGGTGGCTGTTTCGCCTCATGGGCCAGGACAACATCGCGGTCCTTGATGGCGGGTTCCCCAAATGGCAGGCCGAGGGCCGGGAGATCGAAGACCTGCCGCCGATTGTCCGCGACCGCCACATGACGGTGCGCCGCCAGAACCAGATGGTCAAGGATGTGACGCAGGTGGCGGCGGCGGCCAAGCTTGGCGATTACGAGATCCTTGATGCCCGATCCGCAGGCCGGTTTCGGGGTGAGGCGCCCGAGCCGCGCCCCGGATTGCGCGGCGGCCATATTCCGGGCTCGAAAAACGTGCCCTATACCGATTTGTTGAATGACGACCTGACGATGAAACCCCGCGAGGCACAGCGCGCCGTGTTCAAAGCGGCCGGCGTTGATATGTCTAAGCCGGTGATCACCACCTGCGGCACCGGTGTGACGGCGGCGATCATCAGTCTGGCGCTTGAGCGGATCGGCAAGACCGACCACGCGCTTTATGACGGATCATGGACGGAATGGGGCGCTTTCCCGACTGTTCCCGTCGCCACAGGAGGGACCTGATGTTCAGCAATCTTAAAGAAAAACCCGCCGACAAAATCCTGGCCCTCGCCCAGGCATTTCGCGAAGACCCGCGCGACACCAAGATCGACCTTGGCGTTGGCGTTTACAAAGATGCGCAGGGCAAGACCCCGATCATGCGCGCCATCAAGGCCGCCGAGCAACAATGGTGGGGTCAGGAAGAAACCAAGGCCTATACCGGGCTTGCCGGTGATCCGGGCTTTTGCGACGTGATGATCGACCTAGTGCTTGGCGATGCGGTAACCCGCGATCAGGTCGCCGCCGTGGCCACCCCCGGCGGCACTGGCGCGGTGCGTCAGGCGTTTGATCTTGTGCGCATGGCCAACCCGCAAGCGCGGGTGTTCGTGTCTGATCCGACATGGCCCAACCACCTTAGCATTCTGGCCTATCTTGGTGTTGAAACGGTGATGTATCGCTATTTCGACGCTGAGACCGGCGGCGTCGATTTCGAGGGCATGATGGCAGGCCTTCAAGACCTGCGCGCCGGTGATGTGGTGCTCTTGCACGGCTGCTGTCACAACCCGACCGGCGCCAACCTGAACCTGAGCCAATGGCAAGAGGTGATCGACCTTCTGAACCGTAAGGGTGCGGTTCCGATGATCGACATCGCCTATCAGGGCTTTGGTGACGGGCTTGACGCGGACGCCAAGGCGACCCGGCTTGTGGTCAAAAACTGTCCCGAGGTGCTGATCGCGGCAAGCTGTTCCAAGAACTTCGGCATCTACCGCGAACGCACCGGCATTCTGATGGCGGTGGCGCAGGATCGCGGGATGCAAAAGGTGGCGCAGGGCAATCTGGCCTATCTCAACCGCCAGAATTATTCCTTTCCGCCCGATCACGGTGCGCGGCTTGTGACCATGGTGCTAAGCGATGACGCGCTGCGCGCCGATTGGCAATCAGAGCTTGAAGACGTCCGCCTTGGCATGCTGCGCCTGCGTGAGGGTCTTGCGAATGAGCTTCGCCGTTTGTCGGGCTCTGACCGGTTTGGGTTCATCGCCCAGCATCGCGGCATGTTCTCGCGCCTTGGCGCAACGCCTGAACAGGTTGAAACAATGCGCAAGGATCATGGGATTTACATGATTGGCGACAGCCGGATCAATGTTGCCGGTCTGAATGAGCGAACCGTGCCGGTCCTTGCCCGCGCCATGATCGACGCAGGCATTTAAATCAGGTAACGGCGCGCCAGGGATCAGGCGCGCCGTCATGGCGATTATTCCGGCAAGATCACCGCATCAATCACATGGATGACGCCATTGCTGGCCTCGATATCGGCAGCGGTAACATTGGCACCGTTCACCATGACGCCACCTTCGGTCATGATGGTCACATCACTGCCCTGAACGGTGGTCGCACTCATGCCATTGCTGAGATCGCCCGACATCACCTTACCCGGCACCACATGATAGGTCAGGATCGCTGCCAGCTTGTCCTTGTTCTCGGGCTTGAGCAGGGTTTCAACCGTGCCCTCGGGCAGGGCCGCAAAGGCCGCGTTGGTCGGGGCAAAGACGGTGAACGGCCCGTCGCCCTTGAGGGTTTCAACCAGATCGGCGGCCTGCACGGCGGCGACCAGGGTCGAGAAATCCTCGTTTCCGGCGGCGATATCAACGATGTCTTTGCTGTGGCTATCGGCAAAGGCGGGTCCAGCCATAAGTGCGGCGGCGGTCAGGGCAAGATAAGTTCTGCGAAGCATGGGTGTATCTCCTGTTTTAACGTCAGTTGTGACGATGCCGGATCGGGCATCATGAACAGGGCTACGGTGTCGGATCGCGATTGGATCACCGGGGATTTTTGCCGATGCGATTTGACGAAACCGTTACGTGGGCTAAGCGCGCGAGTTTTGTAACATCAAGTCACGTTTTTGTACTGAGGCGGGAATTCTCCCGCGCTTTAGCGGGCAATTCAGGCGGTTTTCCCGCCGCTCTCGAGGTTTGCGGGCCAATGTCCCGCTACCGGACATTTCTAGCCTCTGCGCCTTCTCGTGAGCATGGTTTAGCGGCTTGTTTGATGACCGCGAAAGGCGCAGGTTGCGCCGCGACGGCCCCAAAGTGGTGTGGGTCAATGGGTATGGAGTTTTCGATGATTTACGTGATGCAGATCCTACAGGTTCTCGCACTCTTGTTTGTTCTCATGCTGGGCGCGCTCGTCCTGATGGCGATGCTGTTTTATGTGCTGGACAAGACCCAGCCCGGCGATGCGATCCGGCGCAACTATCCGGTGATCGGGCGCTTTCGCGGGTTGTTTACCAAGCTGGGTGAATTCTTTCGCCAGTATTTCTTTGCCATGGACCGCGAGGAAATGCCGTTCAACCGCGCTCAGCGCGATTGGGTTAAGCACGCCACCAAGGGCAAGGGTAACACCATCGCCTTTGGCTCGACCCGCAACCTTGGAGTGCCGGGCACGCCGATTTTCGTACCGGCCGTGTTTCCGCCACTGGATGAGCAGGTTACTGTGACCGCGCCGATGCTGATCGGGCCAACAGCAGCCATTCCTTACAGCGCAAAGTCATTTTTCAATATCTCTGGCATGAGCTATGGTGCGATTTCGCGCCCTGCGGTCGAGGCGCTTAGCCGGGGCGCGGCAAGGGCAGGAGTCTGGCTTAACACCGGCGAAGGCGGGCTTTCACCGTTTCACCTGACGGGGGGCTGTGACCTAGTCTATCAGATCGGCACCGCCAAATACGGCGTGCGCGACGAAGACGGCAACCTGAGCGACGAAAAGCTGCGCAAGATGTCGGAAAACCCGCATATCAAGATGTTCGAACTCAAGCTTGCTCAGGGCGCCAAGCCCGGCAAGGGCGGAATCCTGCCCGGTGAAAAGGTCAGCGCCGAAATCGCCGAAATCCGCGGTATCAGACTTGGGCAGGATAGTATCTCGCCCAATCGCCACGCCGATATCAACGATTACGGCGAACTCCTGGATGTGATCTGTCATATCCGCAAGGTCACGGGGCGGCCGATCGGGTTCAAGACTGTGATCGGCTCATCCGAGTCCTGGGAGCCGCTGTTCCAGATGATCAATGAACGCGGCCCTGAATGCGCCCCGGATTTCATCACCATTGATGGTGGCGAAGGCGGCACCGGCGCGGCGCCGATGCCGTTGATGGATCTGGTTGGCATGCCCATTCGCGATGCTTTGCCGCGCATGGTCGACCTGCGCGACCGCTATGGCCTAAAAGAGCGGATCAGGATGATCGCCAGCGGCAAGCTTATCAATCCCGGAGATGTCGCCTGGGCGATCTGCGCGGGGGCTGACTTTGTGACCTCGGCGCGGGGCTTCATGTTTAGCCTTGGCTGTATTCAGGCGCTCAAGTGCAATCGCAATACCTGCCCGACCGGCATCACCACCCATGACAAGCGTCTTCAGGCCGGTCTTGTGATCGAGGATAAATATGTGAAGGTCGCCCATTACGCCAAATCGGTGATCAAAGAGGTTGAGATGATCGCGCATTCTGTTGGTGTGAGCGAACCGCGCCTGATGCGGCGGCGGCATGTGCGCCTTGTGCAGGCCGATGGCACCTCTGTCGCGTTCAACAAAATCCGCCCAAGTTACAACGCGGACTCGGTTTCGTGATCGCGGTTTATGCGTAGAATTCTGGCGATAGGCACATATCCCTCTATATATAGGTGGAACCCAATAGGAGAGATGCATGGCCTATCGCTGGAAAAACACCCTGTCCGATCGCGACGTGACGCCCGAGGCGGCGTTTCTGAACCGCCGTCAGTTGATGGCGGGGGCGGCGGCCGGGATCGGGCTTGCCGGGGTCGGCCTTCCGGCGGGCGCGCAGGAATTGGAGGCCAATAGCTGGGAAGAAATCACCGGCTATAACAACTATTACGAGTTTGGCACCGACAAGGCCGATCCGGCGCGCTATGCCGATTCCCTCACCACCGTCCCGTGGAGCGTCGAGATCGACGGGCTTGTCGATCGCCCCGGCGCCTATGGCTTTGATCAGATCATGGACAAGATGACTGTCGAAGAGCGGCTCTATCGGTTCCGCTGTGTCGAGGCCTGGTCGATGGTCGTGCCCTGGAACGGGTTCGAGCTTGCCGATCTTCTGGCCTTGGCGGGGGTTCAGTCCGACGCCAGATATATCGCATTCGAAACCGCCCTGCGACCGGATGAAATGCCCGGTGTGAAATACTCGGTTCTGGATTGGCCCTATGTCGAAGGGCTGCGCCTTGATGAGGCGATGCACCCGCTGACCATCATGGCCACGGGCATTTATGGCCGCGATATCCCCAATCAGAACGGCGCGCCGCTGCGTCTTGTGGTGCCGTGGAAATATGGCTTTAAATCCATCAAGTCGGTGGTGCGGATCACCGCCACCAGGGACGAGCCGCCAACCTCCTGGAACAAGGCCAATGCACGCGAATACGGCTTTTACAGTAATGTGAACCCCGAGGTGGATCACCCGCGCTGGTCACAGGCCACAGAGCGGGCAATTGGCGGCGGGTTGTTTGCCAAGCGCAAGCCGACGCAGATGTTCAATGGCTACGGCGAAGAGGTGGCATCGCTTTACGCCGGGATGGACCTTCGGAAGAGCTTCTGACAATGGCCCGCATGATGACATGGCTGGGCGGTTTCGGTGCCGGATTTACCGCGCTTTGTTGCTTTACCGGCATCTTACCATTTCTTCTGGGGGCAGTCCTGCGCCCAAAGCCCGGCGATTGCTGTGTCTATTGTTCATACGCTGATGTGGCCTGCCCGCCGGTCCAACAGGGGGATCGCTGTTGCGGATGACGGGGCTTGTCGATCAAATCAACAGCTTTGCCCGGCGGGTGCCGACCTGGGCCGTCTACCTGCTCCTTGGTGCGCCATCTGTCTGGCTGTTCTATCTTGGCCTGACCGGCGGCCTCGGGATCGAGCCGATCAAGGCGCTTGAACATGAACTGGGCGGGATTGCATTACAGCTTTTGATCGCTGGTCTTTGTATCACCCCGCTGCGGCGGTTTCTTGGGGTAAACCTTATCAAGTTCCGCCGCGCCCTTGGTCTTTTGACCTTTTACTATGTCTGCCTGCATCTGCTGGTCTGGCTGGTGCTGGATGTGCAGATCCCCGCGCAGATATGGGCCGACATCGTCAAGCGCCCCTATGTGACCATCGGCTTTTCCGCCTTCTTGTTGCTTGTGCCGCTGGCGGCGACCTCCAACAATTGGTCGGTGCGCAAGCTGGGGTCGAAATGGCGGCAGCTTCACAAGCTGACCTATCTGGCGGCGATTCTGGGGGCGGTTCACTTCATATGGCTGGTGAAGGGCTTTCAGATTGAACCGCTGGTGTATCTGGCGGTGATTCTCGGCCTGCTGGCGCTTCGGTTGCGCCCGGCGCGTAGAAAACAGGCAGCTTGAGGCGCGATTGCCCCGGTCGGGGCGCCCTGTGACTCGCAAAATGACCGGATCGGCAAAGGTTTTGCGGAGATCGACTCGGCCGAATGCCCGGATCACGGCGATTCCTATCCCTCAAATCCGCCTGAGTCGCCCCAAGTTCCCTGTTCTCAGGAGGGCGGCCAAGCACCCCTTGGGGATAACTCTGTGGATAACGCAAGATGTGGGGTAGGGGCGTCATGATATGCGCTAACAATATTGCGTACAGGCCGTATTATTCATGCCGAAAATGACTTAAGTCCTTATTTTTCCGTCAAAATTCAGGTTTCTGAAAAAAAAATGACAAGAAGCCAAAAAAGGGGTTGCGGGTTTTGGTAAGTAACCGTAGAACCCCCTTCATCGGCGGCGCAGAGATGCACGACGGGGCGCCAAACGGACCAGACGGACACGAGTTCAGACGGGAAGGGCGGCCAAGAAATTTTGAGGTAACTGATGCGGGTCGCGCTAGGAGATTTAGCGCAGCCGGT
>Ga0209345_10001045_pt1 | contig 34828 bp, 27 predicted proteins | sample Cruoilmetagenom7_FD_187294 | JGI IMG/M metagenome (GOLD analysis project Ga0209345, IMG submission 187294) | Oil polluted marine microbial communities from Coal Oil Point, Santa Barbara, California, USA - Sample 7 (SPAdes) (version 2) | ecosystem: Environmental > Aquatic > Marine > Oil seeps ...
CACCAGCAGATAAGGATGGTAACGATATTGCTCTACCAACTGATAAGCACTCAACCAGCATTTTCCAGCCTTGGCCGATCATTTTTTCATCTCCTATCAAATAACTCATTGGGATGAAAACATCTTTACCTCGAATTGGGCCATTCATAAATTTGACACCCAGTGGATCATGTCTTCTACCAATATCTAAGCCTTCAGTTTCTCTAGGGATTAATGCGAGTGTAATACCTAAATGTTCTTTGTCACCAATCAGACCATCAGGGTCTGACATCTGAAAGGCTAAACCGACAACTGTAGCAACTGGAGCTAAAGTGATATATCTTTTATCAAAAGTTAATGATATGCCTAATTGTTCTTTGCCTTCGAATTGACGTTTACAAACGACTCCAGTGTCAGGAATTGAAGTAGCATCTGAACCAGCACTGGGGCCAGTTAAAGCAAAACATGGGATATCTTTTCCAGTAGCTAATCGCGGTAAATAATGGTCTTTTTGTGCCTGTGTTCCGTATTGATGTAATAATTCTGCTGGTCCAAGAGAGTTTGGAACGGCAATACTTGTTGCGACTGCAACACTACGAGAACCCAATTTTTGCAATACTGTTGAATGTCCCAAAGCTGAAAAGCCAAGGCCGCCATATTTCTTGGAAATGATCATGCCAATAAAACCATTGTCACGGATAAACTGCCAAACTTCTTTTGACATGTCACCTTTGACGTGGGTGATTTCATAGTCGTCGATCATGCTACACAGTTCGGCCACTGGCCCATCCATAAATTCTTGCTCATCAGAACTTAGTTTTGGTGCAGGAATATCATGTAGTTTTTTAAAATTAGGTTTTCCGCTGAATAATTCACCATCCCAACTGACTGTACCAGACTCTAAAGCTGTTTTTTCAGTGTCTGATAAATTGGGTAAGGCTTTTTTATAAAAACCTAGAAACGGAGAGGTAATAAGTTGTTGACGAAGTGGTCTGTAGTTTAATATAACGGCCAATGCACCGAAGATTATCCATACCAAGCCAACTGAAAACCAACCAGTTGTCAGGTTTAAGGTAGTCAAAACCATAACAATGGCAGTCACTCCTGTCCAAACTTTTAAGTTGGTTTTTAAATATGAGCATGTAAATGATGCCGCTAAAAAAGCACCGAATAAGATAAGAAAATTCATTTAAGGTCTCCTAATAATAATACCATACGCCACAGTATGGAGATAAAATAATTAAAAGTCAATACGGTAGCGTATGGAAAGGGTCAAAAAACAAGGGTTTTTCTTTCAATAGTTTAAAAACTGGTGTTAAATGCATCATAACATGAATGAATTAGCAAAAAAAAAATCACTCACTGCTAAAGATTGGCAAGAGGCTGCTTTGACTGTGATCGCCCATCAAGGAATTGCTGCTGTAGCTGTTGAACCTTTAGCAAGACAATTAGGTGTAACAAAAGGTAGTTTTTATTGGCATTTTAGCAACAAAATGGATTTGGTTAAACAGGCTTTAAAGCGGTGGCGTGTTAGTGACAATGAATTGATCAAGCAGCATATTTTACCTATTGAAAACCCAAGAGAACGTTTGCTAGCATGGTTTAAGTTTAGTGCTGAGCCTATTCAATCGCACCTTATTTATAGCACTCTACTGGCAGATAGATCTCATGCCATAATTTCAAAAACATTAAAAGAAGTCACACTTGAAAGATTGGCTCATTTGCAGAGTTCTTATCTTGAAATGGGTTATGATAATGCCAGTGCTAAATCTCAATCATTGTTAGCTTATTCTGTTTATGTTGGTTTTTTACATATGTCAAAGACGCTTTATGGTTCATTGCCAGATAGTAAAGATGCTGAAGATTATGCACAATTTGTGGCTACACAACTCATTCCATAGCTAATTAAAGACAAGTTTCAGTTTCAATCGAAAATTCTATTGTGATTGATTATCTTCGATTACCTGAATAAAAGTTTCCCCAGGTTTGATAAGACCCATTTCAGATCGCGCTCGTTCTTCAATGGCTTCAAGGCCCTTATTTAAATCTTCTACTTCAGCAATGAGTTTTTCGTTTCTAGCTTGTAACTCTTTATTTTTTTCTAATTGAATTTCATAAAGGGCTTGTTTCTCACGCAGCTCTTGAGAACCACCTGTACCAAACCAACGGGTCCATAGCATAATGATTAATAACAATAATAATGCGCCATTGACAAATTTCATGATTAGTAAATAAAAAAAAGTGGGTTAATTTTAAGCTAAATAATACTTTTATGTAACTAAAAAGGCTGTAGACCGAGTTCTTTTACTTTTGAGAGATATTTGCGTGAGACTGGAATCTCTAAGCCGTTACTCATTATTAGTATGGCTTTTCTGGATTCTTTTTTGATATTCTCAATTGCATCAATACACACCCAGTAAGAACGATGTACTTGCATACCATTGTAATCGTTAAGTTCAACCAAGGCATCTTTCATGCGCATAAGGAGCATATGACTGCCCAGTTTAGTATGGACTTGAATATAATGATCTTCCATTTCAAAGCAAATCAGTTGATTTCCTAAATGGTTTGGCAATCGATTGATAAAAGTTTGGCTTATTAATGTTTTTTTATCTTTACTGGGTCTTTCATGAATAATTCTCATTATGACGTCAATAATAATTCCCAATAAGAAAACCTGAGGTAGCAATATGATAAATATGGGTATTGATACATCAAACTGATAGCCAACCTGTACAGTAGCAAATCCGACAAGAATGGATAAAGGTATCGCGGCAATCAAAGAAGGTACAACGAACAAAAATATGGGATGTGGGTTTTTATTTTTAAAGAGCCAATTAGTTGCTTTATGAGATAAATGATAAATAAAAAACCCAAGATTAAACATGATGAACCAATAAATAAACCTATCTATAAAAGGCATTTGAAAACTACCAAATGGTCCTAAAAATCCAAGTATTAATGAAAAGGTAAAGTTAATTAACAGTGTTTTAATACTTGGTAATGGTAAATTATTGGGTTTATTAATGTTTATTTTACGAATCGGCAATGGGTCTGGCTCTTATATATTGTTCATTCACGTATGTAGTATAACAGTTGGCGAATTGTACATTGTAAATGAATGATTTTTTGTTATATTAAATTTGAAAATTATTTCTATGAGGAAAAATTCATGATTGAAATTAAAAACTTGTCAAAAACATTTGCCAATATAACGGCCGTTGACAACATAAGCTTAAAGGCAAAAGCTGGAGAAATATTTGGATTGCTTGGGCCAAATGGAGCGGGTAAATCAACTACCATCAATTGCATCAGTGGCTTGGTTGTTGCCTCAGAAGGTAGCATAAGCATTAATGGATTTAATGTTGCTAGTCAAGCGATAAAAGCTAAACAGTCTTTAGGATTGGTACCTCAAGAACTGGCTTTGTATGAAGATTTATCAGCCCATGAAAATTTAGTATTTTGGGGTTCTGCCTATGGGTTAAGTGGGGATGAATTAGAACAACGAATACAAGAAGTGCTGAAAGATGTGGGATTAGAAGCGCGACAAAAAGAGCCTGTTAAACAATTTAGTGGTGGTATGAAGCGGCGCCTTAATTTTGCCTGTGCCATACTACATAAACCCGCTGCTTTATTACTGGATGAGCCAACGGTAGGTGTAGACCCACAGTCGAGGGAACATTTGTTACAAGCTATCATTAAACTTAAGAAAGCAGGAACAGCTGTAATTTACACCACACATTATATGGAGGAAGCCGAAAGACTATGTGATAATTTAGCAATAATTGACGGAGGTATAATTATTGCATCAGGTACTGTGGCAGATTTAAGGGCACAGGTTGGTGAAAGAGATTTAATCACGCTAAAAGGTGATTTTGTTAATCTTGATAATAAAAAGGCATTAGAAGAGATGAATGCAGAAATTCTAGAGCTTGATAAACAAGAAATTCGTTTATTAATAGCAGAAGCTTCTACAAGATTATCTGAAGTCTTAGAAACTATCAATAGTGTCTATGGAAAAGTCACTCAAGTGACTATACAACAAGCCAATCTGGAAAGTTTATTTATTAAACTCACAGGCCGCGCTTTGCGAGATGCCTCATGAATTTTACTAAAACAGTTGCATTAAATTATATAAAAAAATTATTTTCAGAAAAATGGCAATTAGCCATGTTTCTTATAATTCCGTTAATGATAGGTGGTTTGTTTTCACTAATAACTGGTTCTGATGGACAAGCTAAACCGGTCGGCACTCTATTAATTACTGACAAAGATGAAAGCTTTTTATCTCAATTGTTGATTGGTGGATTTAATCAAGGCCCAATGGCAGAAATGTTTATCAGTAAAACAGTTGATAGCAATGAAGCTAGAACACTGATGGATGAAGGTAAAGCCAGTGTGTGGCTAGAAATTGAAAAAGGGTTTGCACAAAAATTTGTAGATGAAAAACCTACAACAATAAAGTTGGTTAAAAACCCGAGCCAAAACATTTTGCCACAAATAGCAGAAACAGCTGTCAATGTTATGTCAGATGGTGGGCACTATATTCAATTATTATTTGCAAAGGAATTGAAGCAATTCAATAATTTACTTAGCGGCAAAGAAGTCTCAGACTTACAAATGGCAACAATGAGTGTGCAGATCAAGCAGACTATCGATGATTTAGAGGCTCAGCTTTTTCCTCCACAAATAAAGGCTGTAAAACAAAAGCTCGAAGCAAAAAAAATCACAAACAAGACTTTTATGTTGTTAATGTTTCCAGGAATATTATTTATGTCTTTATTGTTCTCGTCACAAGGCATGGCTTTGGAATTTTGGAAAGACAAAACCCAAGGTATAAGTGCTAGATTATTATCTTCGCCTTCAGGTCTAACTAAATATTTAAACGGAAAAATTATTGCTAGTGTTCTTGTATATATACTTATATCAGTTGTCATTGGATTAATGGGTTTGTTTTTTCTCAAGCTATCTTTGAGTAAGATAGTTATCATTATTGGTTGGCTTATGATCTCCGGATTGGTTTTGTTTAGCATGATGTTATTTATTTGTTTACTTATGCCAACAGAAAAATCTGCTTCAATTGTCACCTCTGCGATGGTTTTTCCTATGATGATGTTGGGAGGAAGTTTTTTCCCTTTTGAGACGATGCCTAAATGGATGGCGGTTATTGGACAATATCTGCCTAATGGATATATGTTGCAAAGCTTTAACCAATGGTTTATCGATGATGGATTATTATCTGTTTTATTGGTTCCTGCAGTGATTGCAGTCATATTTATCGGGTTATTGTGGTTTATCAATAAATCATTATTACCAAAATTTGCGAGGGCATAAGGAATGTTTAAGAATTTATTATTTGTTGCAAAAAAAGACTTTTATTATTCTTTAAAAGAGAAAACTTTATTGGTTTGGTTGTTTATCATGCCGATTGTATTTTTTGGTTTTATTGGTTCAACTACTGGTGGTTTTGCAGGCAATAATTCAAACACAGTTGTTAATATTGCCTTGTGGGAAAATAATGTTGATGATGTAAAAAATATTGAATTGGCTAAACAAATTGTTTACAGGCTAACGCAAGAAAAATTTAATGTTGTTGTGTTCAATAATGTAAACGATAAAAAAGATAAAAAATTCCACTTCAAGGACTATACGCGACGATTGTGGCTGCCTGAAAATATACAAACAAAGCTTGATAATGACGAACAAATTGAAATAATTTACGCCAGTAAAGCAAGTGGTGTAATGCAAGATAGAGATCGATTTTCTATAGAAAAAGCATTGTATCAGACATTAGGTGATGTTCTTGTCTTGAAAAAATTAAAAACGAATTTAAAGAGCAGTAGTTTTGAAACCATTAACAAGTTTAAGAAAAATATAAATGTTAAGGTGAGTTCAGCAGGGGAAAAGCTTGATATACCTAGTGGGTTTAATCAAGCTGTCCCTGGTATTTTGGTTATGTTTATTATGATGATTGCTTTATCAAGTGGTGCATTGAGTTTATTTCTAGAACGTCAATCAGGTGTTTTAAAAAGATTAGCGGCAACACCGCTAACTCGACAAGAAATCATTTTGGGTAAGTGGCTAGGTAAGTGGTTTATAACTATTTTGCAACTTGTTTATGGCATGATTATAGGTTGGCTATTATTTAAAATTCATTGGGGCAGCCATATTCTTGCGATTGTCATGATAATGTTAATATGGGCTGCTTTTAATTCGGCATTGGCGGTATTGTTAGGTAGCATTGCACAGTCAGAAGGACAAGTAAGTGCAGTTGCGACAATTTCTTCATTATTATTAGCAGCATTAGGTGGGTGTTGGTGGCCAATAGAAATCACACCAGAATGGATGCAAATATTGGCAAATTATTTACCAACTGGGTGGGTTATGGATGCTTTACATAAGCTTATGTATTTTGGTGGGCAAATTCAAGATGTTGCTTTTCATATTGTAGCTTTAATTGTTGTTTCTTTTATAGGAATAAAAATGGCTTTTAGTTGGTTTAAGTTTTCTTGAAATGTATAGCGACTGTAACTATATGGAAAATATATAAAAGCCAAAGCACAATATATGAATAAAAATTATAGATATGAGTTTTTGAGTTGAGCTAATTGATAAGTTTTAAAGTCATATTTTGTTACAATTTTGGTTAAAAACATAAAGAACTTCATGATATACTCGTTTCAATTAATGAGTATGAGAGCAAAATAAAATGCGCTGGAAAGGACAAAGACAAAGTAGTAATGTTGAAGATAGAAGAGGTACAGGTAGTCGAGTAGCAAAAGGTGGGGCCAAAATGAGTATATGGACCATTCTAATTGTTATTGTCATTTCTGTTGTAACAGGCAAAAATCCTTTGTCTCTTATGCAAATGGTAGGAGGTTCTCAGCAAAGTGCAAGTTCCCAAAGATCAGCACCTGCACCACGTACTTCGGCAGCTGAACAAGAATTAGCTGCATTTGCTAAAACCATTCAAGCATCAACAGAAGATGCTTGGACAGCTGAATTCAAAAGAAGAGGCTCTAATTATAAAGCTCCAGGTATGGTCTTGTTCGATGGTAATGTCCAATCAGCCTGCGGTATGAATTCAGAAAGTACGGGTCCTTTCTATTGTCCAGGTGATCACAAATTGTATCTAGCCTTAAGTTTTTTCAGACAATTGCAAAAAATGGGAGCACCCGGTGATTTTGCACAAGCCTATGTTATAGCTCATGAAGTAGGTCATCATATACAAAATATTCTTGGCACTGAAAAGAAAATGCGAGAGATGCAAAGACGAGACCCAAGAAATAAAAACCAATATTTGGTGTTATTAGAATTGCAAGCCGATTGTTATGCTGGTGTTTGGGCGGCTTTATCTCATCAGCAAAAAAATTGGTTAGAAGATGGAGATGTTGAAGAAGGATTAAGAGCAGCAGCATCAATTGGAGATGATACATTACAAAGAAATGCCGGTAGACGTGTTAATGTAGAGTCCTTTACACACGGTTCATCAGAACAAAGAGTGAAATGGCTAAGAAAAGGCATGAGTACTGGTGATTTGAGCCAGTGCGATACCTTTAGATAAATACACAATCCTTAATTGATATAATAAACCTCCAGGCAATATTGACAGATTGGTTGTCTTGTATTAATATATTTTACGGTTCAGGTTTTGATAAAAATCTGGTATTATCTAAATTTTAAGAGTTAGGGGAAAGAAATATGCGTACAGCAGCAGGTGTTATTTTAATTATTGCAGCCGTTTTAAATTTAATGGCTTCATTGGGTTATCTTGCAGGTGGTGGTGCGGCCACTGCATTAGGGTCTGGTATGTCTGATGTAGCAATGATTGCACAACAAGAAAGCGGCAATCAGATGACAGCAAAGCAAAAAGCTGACATGGCGAAATTTGAAGAAGAAGTAGGTGGTTCAGGCATTGGTCTTATGGCTTTTGGTGTGTTTTTATTAGTTAGTGTTGGTATTTTAATTGCAGGCGCTGTCTTTTTATTCAAAAACACCAAACCTCAATTTATTATGATCGCTGGGGGTATGGCAATTCTTGCCGAAGTTATAGGGAGTATGATTTCATCTTTTGGAGTGATGAATATTTTAGGACTAGTCGGTGGTATTTTAGCTATTATTGCAGCTAAAGGTATGGGTGTAGGTTCTGCTCCTGAGCCAGCTGAATAATAAGTAAGCTATGAATTCATTGCGATTGAGTGTTATTAAAACACTGGTTCGTCAAGATTTATACTATGCACTAAAAAGCGCCAGAGGTTTATTATTTTTGGTGTTTTTTGGTGTTTTTTGGTTTTGGGTATTGTGGAAATTAAGTAGCGGCAATGCTCAATATTTAGCTAACCCAGAAGCCAGTATGATTTTGTCTTATATCATTGACCCAAAAATTGCACAAGCTTTGTTTGTGAATCGGGCACCAACATTATCGGCTTTCTTTTATTTAGCCGTTTCGACAGTCCCAATGTTTGTTTTGTTCGCTGCTAGTGATCAGACAGCTAATGACATTGGTAGTAAGTATTTACGCTTTTTAACACCAAGGTGTAACCGCATAGAAATATTTATTGGGCGGTTTATAGGTGCTGTTTTTTTGGTATCAATGGCTTATATTGTTATCAGTTTGTTTGCTGCATTAATATCAATGTATGTTGATAAAGACAGTTTTTCTATGGTTATGGCAGATACACCGATTATTATTCTGTCGCTCATTTTATATACAATTCCATTTGTTGCCTTAATGTCTCTTTGCTCTGTAGTGGTTGGTTCTGCTGGCTTATCTGCATTGGTTGGTATTAGTATTTATGTGGTATTTTTGACACTCATTAGTGTTGTTAGATATAAATTACCAGATATAGCAGGATTTCTTTCCTATGTCATTCCAAATTCAACTAAGCCTTTATTTTTACAACTTAACTGGACCAGCATGTTAAGTGCAGCTGTTACCGTCCCTTTTTATGTTTTTGCTTATGGGTATTTGGGTTTTATGGTTTTCAAGAAACGAGACATATAATGATAGACAATATAATTGAAACAACAAAATTAGCCAAAAGTTTCGGTAACCAATGGGCGCTATATGACATCAATATCCAATTTAAAAAAGGGGTTACAACGGGTTTAGTTGGCCCGAATGGGGCGGGAAAGACAACCTTGTTTTCATTGTTATGTGGCTTCCTTAAACCCACCAAAGGATCAACTACAATTTTGGGCCTCAATCCAGATGATGCGGAATTAAGAAACCGTATTTCTATTTTACCTCAAGATGCTTTGCTTTTGAAAACAATCCCTGTAGGCAAACAACTTGAAATGTTAGCTGAGTTACAAGGTTTTTCGAGAAAACAGGCTCAAGATGAATCCATAAGGGTTTTGAAAATGGTTAACCTCTCTTCTTCTCGTAATAAAAATGCTGATCAACTCAGTCATGGTATGTTAAAAAGGATTGCCATAGCACAAGCTTTTATTGGTTCTCCTGAATTGATTCTATTGGATGAACCAACCGCAGGCCTTGACCCAAATACAACTGACAGTATTAAGTCTGTGATTAGATCTTTAAGCAATAAAACTTCAATAATTATTACTTCACACAATCTTGAGGTGATAGAGGATCTGTGCCAAGAAGTGATTATTCTAAAAGAAGGCCGTTTACATTCGCATGAAAAAATAGCCGATTTAACCGCACGAACTAAGGCATTAACTTTTAGGTTAGAGCAAGACCCGGATATAAGCATTAAAGATATTTTTGCCAGCCTGCCGATTGTTACTGATATCAAATTAGGTAAGCAAGGACAACACCGTTTGGTGGTTTACTTTAATGATGAACAAGGTCAAATGGCAGAGATTGAAATCTTAAAATGTTTGGCTCAAGCCAATATTAGCTATCGTGAAATGATACGTGGTGAACGGTTACAGGAAACTGTAGCAGATAGACTAGAATAACTTCTAATATATGGGAATCTCTATTATGAACTCTGCGACATAATAACAAGAGACTCTCCATATACTAAATCAATTATTCGGTTCCAGTAATGTTAAAACACTGTGCCTAATTCTTCTTGATAATAACATTTTGGATCCTAGATAAAAGGTTTTTAAGTTTTCTGTAAAGATAATTTTACCTTCGTTATTAGTTTCTATCAAGTTTTCAGTTTTAAGATTTGAAATGAAATTCTTGAATAAAGATTTATCAAAAAAATCAGGTGAATTAAAGCCGTATAATAAATTCAATTTACTGGCTGTTTTATGACAGAGGGTTTCAAGTTGCGGGACTGTTAATTTCTCAGAACCCCCTTTACTCAATACAGCGATAACAATGAAAAACCTTTCATAAGTTTGCATTAAGGCATTAGATAAGACTTTAAGCTTGCCAGATTCTAACGTACCTCCAGGAAATCTTTCGATTGTTCTACTAGCAGTTTTCAACAAATTTAATTGTTTGAGCACATCAAGTGTATCGCGACCATAGCTAACGAACTCCTTTTTAGTCCAGTGTATGTACAATTCATTTTTAACATAAGGATAAACAACGGCTAATAAGCGCAATATTTCACGGCGTTGAAGTTGTTGTTGATTATTTAAGGTCATCGCAACAAATGAACTAACGGCAAATAGGTGCAGAATATTATTGCGGTAATAAGTGAGCAATATACCTTGTTCTTTTTTTACTCTAATGACATCACCAAGTTCGTGTTTTACTAATTCTATAAATCCAAGCTTTATTCCTAAGTCAAAAATTTCTTGAGTATTCAAATCTGTCATTGTTACCCTTGAAGAGTAAGGAAGGCGTATGATTAATTCTTTATAGAAATCAATTTGATCAGCGAGGTTTTCAACACCAGCTGAATGATTAGGCGTAGACAACAATGTAATCGCTAGCAAATTAATTGGATTAACATGCGCAGCAGCATTAATGTGTTGCATAATTTCCGTGCCACAGTCATTCACCAAAGCTTTAAACCAATCAGGCTTCTTATTATGGTTAAGCGTGATTTCACGCCAATTAGGCTTATGTTTATCTAGCAAATCATCAAGGAATATAGGGTCTGAAAAGTTGACAGTCAATCGTCCGTAGTCTTGTTTAAGTAATTTTCTGGCTTTAATTAAACCGCTCAATGTTTCACCTTTTTTGGACTTACCACCTAATTCATTTTGGTAGGAATTACCCTCCATAAGCCTTTCATAGTTAACATGAGCAGGTTGGAACATTAAAGGCTTATTGCGTTCATTGATGTAACTTTTAATGGTCATGGCTAACATGCCGGCCTTAGGCTGTAATAACCGCCCCGTTCTGCTCCTGGTTCCTTCGATGAAATATTCTATAGAAACGCCATGTGCCAATAAAGCACTTAAATATTCTGAAAATATCGTCGAATAAAGCGCAGAATTGAAGGACCTACGAATAAAAAAAGCACCACTTTTTCTCAAAATAGGACCGATAACTGGCATGTTTAAATTAATGCCAGCTGCTATATGAGGAGGCACGACTCCTCTTTCATGTAATGCATAAGACATGATAAGGTAATCAACATGGCTGCGGTGGCATGGAGTATAAATAACTTCATATTTTTGGGATTTGGCTCTAAATTCTTCAAAGTGATTAAAAACAACACCGTTGTATACTTTAGTCCAAAATTTGGTCAATGCTTTTGCAAACAAGCCTACAATTGAATAAGTGTAATCTGAAGCAATTTCTTTGATTATTTTTTTTGCTTGTTTTTCAGATTGGGCAAAAGTAATTTTTTTTCTTTTAGCGTAATTCTCAATTTCTTGATGTACTTTTGGTCTTTTTAAAATGTTCTTTGCGACTGTTCTGCGGTGTGATAAATCAGGCCCGACAACAGATGTTTTTGTACGATAAAAGTGAACGCGCAATACTCTTGAAATTTTCTTCGACAGCCCTTCAATTGAATCTTTTGAGTCGAACACTTGATTAAGAAGAATTGGTTGGCTGTATTGTAGTATGGTATTTTTGCCGTGATACAAGACAGAAAAAAATTTTCTCAATCGCCCACCAATCGCCCATTGCTCGGAAAACAATATTTTGAAAATGCCGGCATCTTTATTTGGAGCCATTCCCAGAAATACAGAAACAGGTACTAGCTGAACCTGCTCTTTAGGGTTTTCTTTAAGAAAATTAAGAATGGTATTTAAGTTATCTTGAAAAACAGTGTAATTGGCCTGCCTATTCCAAAAACCTTTAAGTCTTTTGTTAGCCATAACAGAGGTTAATTTTGGCCAATGTTCTGGTAGATTTTTATAGCTTAAATTATTATTTTGGCTTTCTGTTTTGAGTACTACTCTAGATATTAATGAATCTGTATCAAGAACATAGATGATTGGTTTATCCGCGTCAATGCCGAGGTTTTCGAAATCACTGGGAATGATTTTGACTTTAACCCTTAAGGCCAATAATTTTGAAAGTATTGTCATAAATTAAAAATGGCCAGAATGCGTTGTCTGGCCATTAGTGTTTAATATAGGTGATTTATTGATCAGCTGACCACTTGCCATCTTTTTTCATCATTTTAACATCTGAAGCAAAAGATTCACCCAGAAGTTCCCACGCTACTTTCATTGTTGCTGTATCACCATTTTCAGTAACATCAGAAACTTTAACAGAACTTAATAAATCATCTAAAGAAATACCGTAAGCATTAAGTACATTCTTAGTGCCACCCATAACCAAAGAAGCTTTATTCATTGCATCATCAAAAGACATATTTTGTAAATCATCTAATGATGTCATCTCCAAGCTTTTTGCCGTATCCACTGCTGCGGTAATGGCTTTTCTAGTGACTTCTTCGCTTAATATGTCGTTTTCACCAACAAAATCCATCAATGCATTGATGACCTTGGTTGCATTTTCTTTTTGTTCAGTAGGAATGTCACCACTTGACTCAATAGCAGAAGAAGCCATGCCTTTACCCATCATTAACATCATAGGTAATTGTGCACGCATTTGTTCAAGTTGTGGTGTAGCCATAGCCATTAATTGATCAACTGCTCCATCATTGGTTAGCATGCCCATCATTTGTTGGAATTGCGCTTTATCAGACTCAGATGGAGCTGCTTTTACTTTTTCAAATTCAGCGACAGCACGTTCATAATCTTCTTTGCTCATGCTAACTTGCATTAAAGATTTAATATCATTGCCTTTTAAAGCCTGAATAACGGACATCATCGCACCATCTGGTGAGTTAGTGTCAAGTTTTGCAATAGCTTTTGCCGCAGAACCAGATCCTGTGTCATCCCCGCCACAAGCTTGTAATAATGCCATTAACGCAATAACTATCATTAGTTGTATTTGTTTTTTCATTTTAATTTCCCATCTTAAATTATGTAATTCCCTATTATCTCTTAAATCCTAGGGTGAACTCAATAGTATTGTTAAAATCATAAGATATAACGAGACAAATCTTCATCCTGCACAAGTTCAGACAAGGTTTCGTCAACATGATTTGCATCTATCTGGTACTTTTCTCCTGACTTGTCAGAGCTTACAAAAGAAATTTCATCCAATAACCGTTCTAAAACTGTATGTAATCTTCGGGCGCCAATATTTTCCGTTTTTTCGTTGACGGCAAAAGAAACTTCAGCAATTTTATCGATCCCATCGTTGGTAAATTCAAGTTCTAAACCTTCTGTCCCCATCAGTGCAACGTATTGTTCAGTTAATGAAACCTCTGGCTCCACTAGAATTCTTGCAAAATCTTTGGCAGTTAAAGCACGCAACTCAACTCTTATAGGCAACCTGCCTTGTAATTCAGGAATTAAATCTGAAGGTTTTGCTAAATGAAAAGCGCCAGAGGCAATAAATAAAATGTGATCAGTTTTTATCATGCCGTATCGTGTATTCACAACAGAGCCCTCAATAAGAGGCAACAAATCACGTTGAACGCCTTCTCGTGAAACTTCTCCACCACTGTTTCCGGATTTGGCTACTTTGTCAATTTCATCTATAAATACAATGCCATTTTCTTCAGCATTGGTTATAGCTGCTTGTTTGATTTCATCTTCATTAACCATTTTTGCAGCTTCTTCTTCTTTGAGAATAGGTAAAGCTTTATTAATGGTAAATTTTTTCTTGAGTTTCTTCTTTTTACCCATGTTTTCAAACATGCCTTGTAATTGCCCAGTCATTTCTTCCATGCCCGGAGGTGCCATTATTTCTACTCCAATGTTAGCCGACATGTCAATTTCAATTTCCTTATCATCTAACTCGCCATTTCTCAGTTTATCCAAAAACTTTTGCCTTGTTGGTGTGTTAATCGATTCCAACTCTTCGCCTGGTATTGGTGATGGAGCTTGGGGTAGTAAATAATCTAAAACACGTTGTTCGGCAGCGCTTTCAGCACGCGCTTGTACTTTTGCTACGGCTTGTTCTCGTGTCATTTTAATAGAGCTTTCAACTAAATCACGAATAATCGACTCTACATCTTTACCCACATATCCCACTTCTGTGAATTTTGTAGCTTCAACTTTAATAAAAGGCGCATCAGCCAATATCGCCAATCTTCTTGCAATTTCGGTCTTACCAACGCCTGTAGGGCCAATCATTAAAATATTTTTTGGTGTTATTTCATTGCGTAAATTTTCAGGTAATTGCATGCGTCGCCATCTGTTTCTTAAAGCAATGGCGACAGCTCTTTTTGCGGCATTTTGTCCGATAATGTGCTTATCTAATTCTTGTACAATTTCTCTTGGAGTCATATTTGACATAATTTATTTATTCCTTATATTAACTTTTTAGTTCTTCAATGGTTTGATTCTTGTTGGTGTAGATACAAATATCTGCAGCAATATCTAATGATTTTTGGACTATTTCTTTGGCGGATAAATCTGTGTTTCGCATAAGAGCCATAGCTGCAGATTGAGCAAAAGCACCGCCAGACCCAATAGCTATAAGGCCATGTTCGGGTTCTATGACATCTCCATTACCTGAAATAATAAGAGAAGTTTCTGAATCTGCAACGGCTAATAAGGCTTCTAAACGGCCTAAGCTTCGATTGGTCCTCCATTCTTTTGCCATTTCAACTGCGGACCTGACTAAGTTGCCTGAATGTTTTTCAAGTTTGGATTCAAATATCTCAAATAGTGTAAATGCATCAGCTGTTGCACCAGCAAATCCAGCAATAACTTCATTGCGATACAATCGACGTACTTTTCGAGCATTGCTCTTCATCACTGTGTTCCCAAGCGTGACCTGCCCATCGCCACCAATAACGACTTGGTTTCCTTTTCTAAATCCAACAATCGTTGTTCCTCTATAGCCATGCATGCTTTCTGACATTTTATTCTCAATATGTATAAGTGAATATTAATTTTGGGTTTGTTAATTTATTTTCAAGAGGTTATTTTTACTGGCAAACATCTTTTAATTTTGGTATAACAATAATAATGTTTTAACCTAGTTACCCACTTGAAATTATTATTTATACTTTTTGCCTTAATTCTTAATTTGCAAAACTCTATTGCAAATATTAGTAATGACCTTGATAAATACGTTCCTGTTTCCATTTATACAGAAAAAGATGGGTTGCCTAGCAATAACATTCAAGATATTGTTCAAGACGAAGAAGGGTACCTTTGGCTTGGTACACAAGAAGGATTGAGTCGGTTTGATTCATCTAAATTTTCAAACTTCACTAAAGATAAATCTGATAATTATTCTCTACCAGGTATTTTAGTTGAGGATCTAATTTTAATGCCTGATGGGCAATTATGGATGTCAATATACGAAGTAGGAATTACTGTTTTTGACAAATTTACTCAGCAATCAAAAAGTATTAAAAATGCAGATTCAAGCTTGTTTCAACTGCCTAATAGTAATTTATACGGGATGGCAAAAGATAATAGCAATAATATTTGGTTTTCAATTTATGGTGCTGGGATTTATCAATGGAATGTTTTAGAAAATAAATTTTATAAACATTTAGCCAGTGATGAAAATGCATGGTTAACATCTACGCAAACATATGAAATTATGGTGGACTCAAAGAATAGACTCTGGATATGTACCATTGACTCTAAAGTCTATTATTATGACATTGATTCGGGCAATGCTAAATATTTTGATTTTTCTTCAGGTCCAAATGATAATTTGTCAAGCCCAATTTACGGATTTGCAGAGTCATCTGGTGGAGAAGTTTACGCAGGTGGCTATTCCGGTGTTTTTAAATTTGATGAGGATTCGGAAATATTTCAAGAGGTTATCTCTAAATCACTAATCAACAGTTATTACAATGGGGAGCGTACATCAGTGCGCCGTCTTCTGGTAGATTCAAGAGACAATTTGTGGATTGGCACAACACAATCTTTATTACTTTATGCAAATGAAAAATTAAGCAAAGTTCATTTTTATGAAGATGGTAACATGGTTGAAAAGTTAAATATAACTATTCATTCTATTATAGAAGACTTGGATGGTAACATTTGGCTAGGAACCGAAGGATTAGGGCTTATTAAAGTTGCGGCTGATTGGAATAGGTACAAGATATATGTCTCTCAGGATAAAGACCCTATTGATATTCGAAGAGCTCACCAATTTCAAGATAAGATTTGGCTTATACATAACTCATCGAAAATGGACTTATTGTCGTATACTAACGATGAAATTAAATATAAATCTAGCTTTAGCCCTCAGTTGAATGGTGATTATATTCGCATTGAAAGTGTATACCAAGACAGGCCAGAAACTATGTGGATAAGCTCAGTAAATGGTATTGACAGAATCAATGTTTTAACGGGAGTATCGAGAAGCGTTGTCGATGTTGAAGGAAAAAGTTTAGGAAGTGTTAGTTTTTTTCACAGGGCGAAAGATAATAAATTCTATTTTAATTTTTTTGGTAAGAGTGAAATCGGATACTTTGAAGAGGATGAAATGATCGCTCACGTCATTAAAAATACCGATACCAATTTCTTCAAAGGTAATCAAATAAATCAAATTTCAGAAGGATTGGACGGAAAACTCTGGTTGGCAACAGATAATGGCATTGAGTCATTAGATGTTGCTAATCAAAAATTTGAGACAATATTTAATGCAGAAAAAAAACTGTCTGTTTCTAGTTTTTACATGGCGGATAATAAAAAAGATGTCTGGATGATAGCCGATGGTGGTTTGTATCAATTATTGTGGGATGGAACAAGCCTACAATTACAGAATAATCAGTTCCAAAAAATACTTCCTTTATTGAATTTTGAAAAAATTAAAAGGTTAAAAAATAATGTGCTTCTGATTACAACAGAGGACCGTGGTTTGGTTGAGATTAATATTGAAACATTGCGTCATAATGTCTATAACACAGAAAATGGCTTGCCTTCTGATGTCATTCAAGACGTATTATTCTTAGATGACATGCTGTTTATAATCACAGAGGCGGGAGTTGCTTTACAGAATAAGCAATTTGAAGATAAAGAGCAGAAAATTCCACTTCTGGTTTTTGATAGAATAGAGCTTGGTGAGAAAAAAATAAAACCAGATATTGAAAAATTACGACTTGGCTATGATTTCGGCATGCTTAGTTTTGATGTCGCACTGCTTTCTTATGCTAATTCTGCTTTATTAGAATATGAATATAAGTTAGAGGGACTTAATGGTAATTGGATTAATACAGGTAGTGATGATCATCATTCCTTTTTGAATTTGGATGCTGGCAGTTATACTTTTAAAGTCAGAGGACGAAGTAATTATGGAAAGTGGTCAGATGTAGAAGAATTCTCATTTTCAGTATCACCACCACCTTGGAAAACTTGGTGGGCATATTTGTTATATGCTTTTGCTTTCTTCACTGTTATTTATTGGCTTTTGTATCTCTATAAAAGAAAGATACTCTATGAGCATGAAATAACCAAACAGCAAACACAAAAGCATATCGCGAATGCAGCAAGTAAAGCAAAAAGTGACTTTCTTGCACGTGTTAGCCATGAAGTAAGAACGCCCTTAAATGGCGTGTTAGGCATGGGTGAGTTGATGATGGATACACCATTGGATGAAGAGCAAGTTATTTATGCGGATTCAATCATGGCATCAGGAAAGCATCTCTTAGGTATTATTAATGATATTCTTGACCTGTCAAAAATTGAAGCAGGGAAGATGGAGTTGGAAAACCAGTCCTTTAATTTATTATCTTTGATAGATGAAATTGTGGGTGCTTTTACCTCGCAGTCCAAACAAAAAGAACTGTTGTTTACTTGCCAATTTGACCCTTTGATTACGATTCAGAGATATGGAGATGTTATTCGAATCAAACAGATATTATTTAACTTATTAAGTAATGCATTTAAATTCACTAAACAGGGTGAAATTATATTAATAGTTGTCGCAGATAAAAACGATGAGAACAGAGTTGTCTTCACAATTAAAGATTCGGGAATTGGTTTGGATGAAAAAAGCTTGGATGGGTTGTTTAAACCTTTTGTACAAGCAGATTCTGCAATAACTAGAAAATTTGGTGGGACAGGTTTAGGACTTGCCATTGTTAAACAATTAGTGGAAATGATGAATGGTCACATCAAAGCAAGTGGCGAAATCAACTCAGGTAGCATATTTACGGTGGACTTGTTATTAGAAACGAGCAAGGTTGACTTGGATTCTCAGGCTAAGAGTAACAGTACTACCTCCTCTGAAATTTGTGTTTTGATTAAGCAAAAAAACATCAGAAAGTCATTTATGAGTTACCTGGAAAGAATGGATGTTAATGTAGTTGAGTCAATTACTCAAAAAACAAAATGCATTTTTGTTGATGTCATATCTGACCTCGATGAATTACAAATTTCTGCTTTAGAAAACGCTTCTGAAATAAATGTTGGAATATACTTGGTGGGCTTTAACCTAAATAAGGTTGAGAATAAAACAATAATAAAAAACAAAGCGATTAAGTTGATTTCTCCACCTATTACTTATAAAAAAATCAAAAATACTTGTGTGGGAATAGGGCCTCAAGTTCAAGAAAAAGACGAAACACCCGATTTGATATTTCAAGAGAAATTAAGCATATTAGTTGTTGAGGATAATACAATAAACCAACAAGTAAGTATTGAAATGTTAGAGCGGATGGGGCATTTGGTGGATATTGTCGATAGTGCTGAAGAAGCTTTGAATATGCTCAATCAAAATAGATATAACTTATTATTTGTTGATTATCATCTACCAGGAATGGATGGATTAAGTTTAATTAGTGTTTGGGATAATAAAGAAAGTGTTCCCATTGTTGTGGTGACGGCTGATTTAACAGACGATTTGTATCAAAAGTGTCATTCAATTGGTGTTGATAATATTGTCGCAAAACCTTTTACTAAACTATCATTATCTGATGCTATAGATAGAGCTTTTGAATAATTTTGCTCCTACTGCTTAATACCTTAGGTTGACATTCAAAGATTGTATTCATTTGGAATTTTTGTTAATCTTAATTTCAATTATAAACCTTGGATTTTTTATGTCTTTATTTGATATGGTTGCTATACTTTTGACGTTGGCAGCATTGTTTTCACTCATCAATTATAAAACTATTAAGTTACCTAATGGCATTGGAATCATGCTTATCGGTTTGTTAATGTCGATTTCATTAATCGTGTTAAATAAAATTGGTTGGTTTTCTACAGAAAGTATTCAACATATTTTTCAAGGTATAGATTTTAATAAAGCCGTTTTAAATGGCATGTTAAGCTTCTTACTATTTGCCGGTGCTTTGCATGTAAATATAAATAAATTAGCTGAATTAGCAGATACTATCGCAATATTGGCGACCATTGGTATTGCTATTTCAGCTGGCATTGTCTCTGTCATCACTTATTATATTTTTATGTGGCTAGGCATTGAAGTCAGTTATGTGTACTGCTTGTTATTTGGTGTGTTAATTTCTCCGACTGACCCGATTGCGGTGATGGGAATACTCAAAAAAATTGGAGCACCAAAATCAATAGAAGTAAAGATTACTGGTGAGTCGTTGTTTAATGACGGTGTCGCAGTAGTGTTCTTCATTGTTGTTTTAGAATTGGCCGTTGATCCAAGTTCTGCTTCATTCAAACATATTAGCTTATTATTTATAAAAGAAGCCGTAGGTGGGGCGATTTACGGATTCATCATAGGGTATATTGCCTATTTATTATTAAAAGCGGTAGATGACTATCAAGTAGAAGTACTAATTACTTTGGCGTTAGTAATGGGTGGTTATTCACTGGCTCAACATTTACATATTTCAGGTCCGATTGCCATAGTGGTTGCTGGCTTAATGATAGGAAACAAGGGCAGGAAATTAGCAATGAGTGATAATACCCGAAAAAGGTTAGATGATTTTTGGGAATTGATTGATGAAGTGCTAAATGCTTTATTGTTCCTATTAATAGGTGTTGAATTATTAATCATTCAAATATCACCAAATTATATTATTGCGGCATTATTAATTATTCCAACAGTCTTGATTGCTCGATTTATCAGTGTCGGAATGCCAGTGGCTTTACTGAAATATAAAAATTCCTATTCGCCTCATGCAATAAAAATATTAACTTGGGGAGGGTTGAGAGGAGGGATTTCCGTAGCATTAGCCCTTTCAATGCCAGAAGGGCCTTGGCGTGATCCGTTATTAACAGCGACCTATGGTGTAGTTATTTTTAGTATCTTAGTTCAGGGACTTACTATAGGGAAAGTTGCCGCAATGGCAAAAAAATAACATTTACATCAACTTGCGAAATATATTTGTTGCAATTTGAAAACTTGGTGTTAAAATCCTCAAACTTAATGATGCGGGGTGGAGCAGTATGGCAGCTCGTCGGGCTCATAACCCGAAGGTCGTAGGTTCAAATCCTGCCCCCGCTACCAAATAATTATAGGAATAGTTAATTGTTATTTCTGATTTAAAGGCTCCTTTAGGGGCCTTTTTTAATGGTGGAAAATTAATAGTATTGTTCTTAGATATCTAAAATAGTTAATAAATATGAAACAAGATAAATTATCTGAATTGCTTGCACCAATAGTCGAAGACCTCGGTTATCGATTTTGGGGGATTGAATATCAAGTACGAAAAGCTGACGCTTTACTAAGAGTCTACATTGACCATGAAAATGGAATAAGTGTAGATGATTGTGCAACTGTTAGCCATGAAGTTTCGGGTATTTTAGATGTGGAGGAGCCAATCACAATGGCTTATATCTTAGAAGTATCATCACCTGGTATGGATAGAATTTTATTTAGCGCTGCACAATTCTCTGAATTCGTTAGTGAAGGTGTTAAAATAAAGCTCAATCAAATGGTTGATGGGCGTAGAAAAATTAAAGGAAACATATCATCAGTAGACGGTGAAAAAATTACAATAGTTTCGGAAAACGAAAAAATAACCATAGAGTTTGATAAAATTATGAGAGCCAGAATAAACCCTGGTTTTGATGGAGTTTAATAATGAGTAAAGAAATCCTATATGTCGCAGAGGCTTTATCTAACGAAAAAAATGTTAGTAAAGAAGTTATCTATGAAGCTATTGAATTAGCTTTAGCCACGGCAACCCGTAAAAAACACCGTAAAGATATGGATGTTAAAGTAATTATTGATACTGAAACTGGTAATTACAGAAGTTTTAGACGTTGGGAAGTTGTTACAGATGAAGACTTTGAGTTTGAAGACAAACAAATTACTTTAGAAGATGCACAAGCTGAAGACCCGGAACTTGATATCGGAGATATCATTGAAGAAGAAATGGAATCAATTGAATTTGGAAGAATTGCAGCCCAAACAGCTAAGCAAGTCATCTTACAAAAAGTAAGAGAAGCTGAGCGCATGCAAGTAGTTGAACGTTTTGAAGACAGGGTTGGTGAAGTGCTAAATGGCGTAGTAAAACGCGCGGATAGAGGTCATATATTTTTAGATTTAGGAAATAAAGTAGAAGCGATTATTCCAAGAAATCACGGTATTCCAAGAGAGATGGTTAGACGTGGTGATAGATTAAGAGGCATGTTATTAGAAGTCAATACGGAAAGCCGTGGACCACTCTTAACTTTGTCAAGAGGAGCTCCAGAATTTCTGGTTGAACTATTTAAAGTAGAAGTGCCAGAAATTGATCAAAAATTAATTGAAATAAAAGGCGCTGCACGAGACCCTGGTTTTCGTGCTAAAATTGCTGTTTTTTCCTCAGACTCAAAACTAGACCCTATTGGTGCATGTGTTGGAATGCGAGGATCTAGAGTGATGTCGGTTTCCAATGAGTTAGGTGGTGAGCGTATTGATATTATCTTGTGGGATGAAGATCCTGCAGTCTTTGCGATTAATGCCATGGCTCCTGCAGAAATAGAATCCATTGTAGTGGATGAAGATAGACGCAGTATTGATGTTGCCGTTGCTGAAGATAAATTATCTCAGGCTATCGGTCGTGGTGGTCAAAACGTAAGATTAGCTAGCGAATTAACAGGCTGGAATATTAATGTTATGACAGCTGAAGAAGCCAGCAATAAAAACCAAGAAGAAGCTATGAAATTCGTAGAAGTATTCATGGAAAAACTGGATATTGATGAAGATATGTCAGTGTTATTGGTTCAAGAAGGTTTTAGTTCAATTGATGAAATTGCTTATGTTGATGAAAATGAGTTGTTATCTGTTGAAGGGTTTGATGAAGATATCGTTGGAGAATTAAGACAACGTGCCAGAGATGCTTTATTAACTCAATTAATCTTAGCAGAAGAAAAATTAGAAGAATCAAAACCAGCTGATGACCTTTTACAATTACAAGGTATGAATGATAAATTAGCATTTGGATTAGCTGCTAAAGAGATAGTGACGCGAGATGATTTAGCTGATTTAGCAACAGATGAATTGATGGAAATAACTGATTTGACCGAGGAACAAGCTTCGGTATTAATTATGGAAGCCCGTAAACACTGGTTTGAAGAAGAATAAATTAAGCTAAAGAACAGAATAGAGGTTCAGAATGTCTGAAGTAACAGTAAAACAATTAGCAGAAGTATTGGGAATTTCACTTGATCAATTAATGGATCAATTGAAAGATGCAAAAATTTCCGTAAAAAATGCAGATGATGAGATTAGTAACGAAGATAAACGACAGTTGTTGGCTTATTTACGCAGTTCTCACGGGAAAGATAAAAAAGATCAATCCCCTCGAAAAAAAGTAGTTCTTAAGCGCAAGTCAACAGGTACTTTAAAAGTATCTAGTGGCACAGGAATTCGTTCTAAAACTAAAACTGTCAATATTGAAGTGAGAAAGAAAAGAGTCTTCAATAAGCCTAACAAAGATGAACTGGATGATATTGCTAAAGACAGATTAGAAGCTCAAAAAGCGTTAGATGAAAGAAAAGAACAGCTGGCACACGAAGAAGAAGTAAAATTAAGTGAGCAAAAACAAAAAGAACAAGAAAAATTAGCCAAAGATAAGGAAATTGCCGATAGAAAAGCACAAGAAGAAGCTGAATTAATTAAAGCAAAAAAACTTGAAGCTGCAGAGCAAGAAGATGATGTTATAAAAGAAGTTGCTGTCGAAAAAGTTGAAGAAGCTGAAGAAGTTATAGAAAAAACAGAAGAAGAAAAACTTAAAGATGCAGAAGCTGAAGCCAAAGCCAAAGCTGATAAAGACCGTGAAGAACAAGTTCAAAGACAAGTTATGGCAGCTGTCGAAAAACGCAAGAAAGAAAAAGAAAAGAAAAACAGTCAACAAGCTAAAACTGCAAACCCAGGTGCAGATAGAGCTGGTAAAAATAAATATGGAAGAAAACAATTACATGTTAAGGGAGGTAGAGGAAAACACCAATTAAAACCATCCTTTAAAAAGGCTGAAAAGCATGGGTTTACTAAACCAGTTGCTGATCAAGTTAAAACAGTCAATATTGAAGACAGTATTACTGTAGCTGATTTGGCAAAATCATTATCCATAAAATCTGGCGATGTTATTAAAGAATTAATGACAATGGGGATGATGGTTACGATAAATCAAATATTAGACCAAGACACTGCGGTATTAGTTGTTGAAGAATTGGGTCATGTTGCCAATGTGGTAGCAAGTCAAACAATTGCTGAAGAATTGCACTCTCAATCTGATGAAGTTGATGATGAAAATGCAGTGGTCAGGCCGCCAGTAGTGACTGTAATGGGGCATGTAGATCATGGTAAAACATCACTGTTGGACTATATTAGAAGCGCTAAAGTTACAGACAAAGAGGCTGGTGGAATCACGCAGCATATTGGTGCCTACCATGTAACAACTGATCATGGTGTGATTACATTTATTGATACTCCTGGACATGCTGCCTTTACGGCTATGCGCCAGCGTGGTGCAAAAGCTACAGATATTGTTATTCTAGTTGTTGCAGCCGGAGATGGTGTCATGCCACAAACGCTTGAAGCAGTTAAACATTCAAAAGCAGCTGGTGTTCCGATGATTGTCGCTGTTAATAAAATGGATTTACAGGGTGCGAGTATTGAAAAAGCCAAGCAAGATTTAGGAGCACATGATGTGGTTTCTGATGATTGGGGTGGTGATGTACAATTTATTCCGGTTTCAGCAAAAACAGGTATGGGAATTGAGGATTTACTAGAAGCTATTTCTTTACAAGCTGAATTAATGGAACTAAGAGCGGTAACAGATACACCTGCTAAAGGGATTGTTGTTGAATCTAGTTTGGATAAAGGCCGAGGTCCAGTTGCAACAGTATTGGTTAAATCAGGAACACTTAAAAAAGGCGATATGGTTCTTAGTGGAGAACAATTTGGACGAGCACGAAGAATGCTTAATGAACTAGGCGAAGAAGTGAGCGAAGCTGGACCATCAATTCCTGTTGTTATTCAAGGATTATCTGGTGTGCCTGTAGCTGGCGAAGATTTTTTAGTTGTTAAAAACGAAAAACGTGCCAAATCCGCAGCAGCAGAGCGTAAAGCACATGAACGCGATTTACGTTTGAAAAATCAACAAGCAGCGAAACTAGAAAGCTTAATGGCCAGTATGGGTAAAGAAGCTAAGCTTGTGGTTAATTTATTAATTAAGGCTGATGTACAAGGTAGTGTTGAAGCATTAACAGAATCACTAACTACATTAGGTAACGATGATGTTGAGATTAGAGCTATATCAACAGGTGTTGGCGGCATTACAAATGCTGATGCTCAATTAGCGTTAAATGCAAAAGCCATAATCATTGGTTTTAATGTTCGTGCCGATAAAGCAGCGCGTGAAGTGATTAAACAAAATGACCTAGATTTGCATTATTTTAGTATTATTTATGAAGCAATTGATAATATTAAAGCGGCTATTACAGGATTCCTTGGTACAGAAACCAAAGAAGTTATTATCGGGAATGCGGAAGTCAAAGATGTATTCCGTTCATCACAATTTGGTTCAATAGCTGGTTGTATCGTACTTGAAGGTACGGTTAAACGAGATAACCCAATACGTGTATTGCGAGATAACGTGGTTATATTCGAAGGCGAACTTGAATCATTACGTCGTCATAAAGATGATGTCAAAGAAGTTAAATCAGGTACAGAATGTGGTATCGGTGTTAAAGGATATGATGATATCGAGCCAGGTGATGAAATCGAATGTTATGAACGTGTTGAAGTTAAGAAGACACTAGACTAATAAAGAGAAGAGACAAATAAGATGGCATTTCGTGAATTTACGCGATCAGATCGCATGTCTGCACAAATATTGCGTGTAGTCGCTGTAGCTGTGCGAGAAGAATTTGAATACGATAACGAGTTAAAACACGTTGCCATCTCTGATGTTGATGTTACTCGAGATTTGTCTATGGCAACGGTATACTTTAATACCTTGTTTCCAGAGCAAGCAAAAGAAGCCTCAGCCATATTAAAAGAAAATGCCCCTTTTCTTCGTTCGATTGTTGCCAGTAAGATTCGAGCAAGACGTGTTCCAGAACTGCGTTTTGTCTATGATGCCTCGCTTGAGCGTGGTGCTAATTTAGAGTCACTCATTAGCAAAGCTCGAGATACTGATCCAGGATTTGAAGAAGAGTAATTTTTCAAAAAAGTTACCCTGTAATTTAATATGAGTAAACCCCGTAGTAATTGGCAAGATGTTCACGGAATTGTCTTACTAAACAAGCCAAAAGATATTACATCCAATCTTGCTTTACAAAAAGTCCGCAGAATTCTTAATGCAAAAAAAGCAGGACACACAGGTTCGTTAGATCCTATGGCAACAGGTTTGTTACCTTGTTGTTTTGGAGATGCCACAAAAGTAGCTGGATTAATGCTCAATGCTGATAAAGTCTATATAGCTGAATGTGAGATTGGTAGTCAAACAGATACCGGAGATGCAACAGGAACAGTTGTAAAAACATCAGATAAAGTTAAATTAACTAATGAAGAAATTCAACATGCCACTGATCAATTAACTGGTGATATCAAACAAATCCCCCCCATGTATTCAGCATTGCATCACAATGGTAAACGCTTATATGAATTAGCAAGAGCTGGCATAGAAGTAGACCGGCCTGCACGTGATGTATCGATTCATCATTTTAAGGTTTTAGACGTAATCACTGTGGAGACTAAACAAAGGATTCAATTTGAAATAAAAGTTTCTAAAGGTACATATATTCGCACACTGCTTGAAGATTTTGCCAAAATCAGTGGCACATATGCGCACATGACAAGTTTACACAGAACTGAACTGGGCATCCTCAAACAGCAAATGATAAATATTGCAGATTTGGAGGAAGCCATTAATCCATTTGATTTACTCCAATCAATGGACACAGCTTTAATAGAATACGATAAGCTACAATTAAATCCTGAACTCATCCAGAAACTCATACATGGCCAGCGGTTCAAATGTAATTACCTACCAGCCATTTACAGGGTTTACGATGAAGCTAATAAATTTATTGGTTTAGGAGAATCGTTACACAATGGCCAGTTTAAAGTGAAAAATTTATTCTTGAAATCTTATCAAAGTTAAACCCGTTACGACACTGCTGAGCAAAATGTAAGAAGTTACTCTTCTAATAATTCAAAATCATCTTTAGTGACACCGCAATCAGGACACATCCAAGTATCAGGAATATCTTCCCATTTGGTGCCTGGTTTAATACCATCATCTTCCCATCCTTCGGCTTCATCATAAATAAGTCCACAGACAACGCAAATGTATTGTTTGAAATTTTCGCTCATAATTGTTTTAAAGTATTATAGTGGTTTTCAAATGGGGGAGATAAAAGCAAATTTCAAGAGATATTTATTTAATGCTATATAATTTGTGAATAACAACTGACTGTTTGTTTTTTTATGGCTGTTGTTTTGACTGTGGAACAGGTATGGTTTGTTCTTTACTGAAAAGTTTTTTAGCAATCTTTGCAAATCGTGTTTGGCCAATATGAATCCCTAGATTTTTAGCCAGCAAGAAATGTGGTCCTATGTCAGGAAGTTCAAATTCATCTCCAATAATTTTGAATCCAGATTGTTTGTAAAATTTAACAGCGTTATTTCTAGCATTACACCAAATAACATCGCCTTTCATTTTTATTGCATGATTGATACAGGATTCTAACAAAAGCCTTCCAATACCTTCTCCTTGAAGCACAGGAAGTACAGCCATGCCACGAATTCTCCAAGATTGTCTTAATGAAAAATCGGGGTGAGATTCTTTATAAACTGAAGCGCTTCCTATGATTTTACCCTGTTTACTTGCTGTGAAATGAAGCGTGTTTTTATAAGAATCTTCAGGGTAATAACAACTACTTCGAGGTTGCCCCTCACGAAGTACTTGATGGCGAATGTCAATCACATCTTCCAATCGCGCTTGTTCTATAACAATATCAGTCACTACTGGCTTCTGCGGTGGCATCATGTGGGTGAAGGCTTTCATGGTGGTGTACTCTTAGCCAAAATCCTTCAATTTCATTTTGTTGTTTTAGTACATGTTTAATTCTTCGTGCAGCATCTTCACAAAAAAGTAAATTTTTACCATTTAATTTAGCAAATTCTTGCTCGTCTTCACGTTTAACAGCAGCTTGAACAACAGTTTGCAATGCATTCTCAACGACATCAATGTATTGTTTTAATGGCACTTGAGTACAATCTGGCTTGAGAATTGTCCTAACATGTGCTGTTGAACGTTGTGCATGAGGTGTGGCATTAATGCCTTGTTCGCTGCCCATCCATTCTATTACTTTATCAAAATCTAGGTTGTCTGCTGTAAATGATTCTTTAAAATTCTGTTGAATCAGGCTTCTTGCTAATGCAGCAGAACAAGGACATGTGCTTGAATAGGTCACACTAAAATCGAGCTCAATGTGTTTTATTCTATTTTTTTCTCTAACTAAAAGTAATGTCACTGGATAACTGCGCCATCCTGAGTTATCACTGATTAACGCTTTTCTACGAATTAAAGCATCAAAATCTACTTCCACTAAAGCATTATGACTTAAACCTTTGTGAGTTGTTAAAAACTGTTGGGTAAGGTTAGCTAGGCTGGCAAAATCAATAGACTCGTGGCTAAAAACTTCGTCACAAGCTAAATATAATCTAGACATATGAATGCCACGCTTACTTTCATCATCTAGACTAACTTCTGCCCTTACTTTGGCCACTGTTGGAGGTATATCAACATCAGCATTTAAAGAAATAGGCATTTCAATTTCGGACATACCGACCCATTCCAAAGTGCCAGCAACTTTAGCTTTAACATCTGCCGCAACATCAGGGAGGGTACAAAAATTTTGACGGGTTTTATCTAACAACGTAACTGTTCCTTATGAAGTTTACCCATATATAGGGTCTATAAGTGTTAATTATAAGAGATTGCCATCAAAAATTAAGCATTAAATTCCCCAAATATCGATATTTGTAAAAAAATCACTCATTAGACATGTTATTATTAAGCTAACGGTAGTAAAGCACTAAGCTAATAAGAACATGTGATGCGCTTCACATTTTGATAAATGTTTTATTAAGTTTATATTCAATTGCTACTGTTATGATGGGAAGCTCAAATAAATAATAAAGTGTAATTGTGGGAAAGGGTGAATGATATGAAAAAATTTGGACATTATGAAGTAACAGCTGAATTAGGCCGTGGTGGAATGGGTGTGGTTTATAAAGGTTGGGAGCCTTCATTAAATCGTAAAGTTGCCATTAAATGCCTTGGCGAACATTTACTGAACGATGAAGATTTGGTTGAACGTTTTACACGTGAAGCAAAAGCTACAGCGGCTTTGAACAATCCGAATGTTATTCAAATATATTTTATTGGAAAAGAAGAAGGTGTACCTTTTTTTGCGATGGAATATATTGAGGGACAATCTCTTGATGATATATTAAAAGGTGGAAACTCACTATCAGTTAAGCACGCTAAAAACATTCTTAAACAAGCGTGTTTGGGTTTGGCAGCTGCTCATCAGAAAGAATTGGTTCATCGAGACATAAAACCAGCCAATCTCATGTTAACCAAAGATGGTACTTTAAAAGTAGTAGATTTTGGTATTGCTCGTACGCGAGAATACGGGGATAAACTAACTAACACAGGAGAATTTGTTGGTACTCCTGGTTATTTATCTCCAGAAGTGTGTATCGGTCAAGAAGTGGACCAGCGATCGGATATTTTTTCTTTAGGGATAGTTTTTTATGAAATGCTAGCTGGAAAAGTTCCTTTTGAAAATGATAGTCCATTAGGTTTAATGCTTGAAGTAGTTCAATCAGATATCCCTGATATACGCGGACTCAATAAAAAAGTGGATAAGAAAACATCTTTTATTTTGAATAAAATGATTGCAAAATCTCCTGATGATAGATATCAATCTTGTGAAGAAATTATTCGTGATTTAGGTAATATTGTTGATAATCAAACCATCTCTGCCATTCAATCCGAAGCCAAAACAATAGATTATTCTGCAGCAAGTTCTCGTGAAAAAATGTCTGATAAAATAACTTTGCCAAGTGCAGCTGCAGTAACGGACTCATATTTAGTGCCTAAAAAAGAAGCACCTAAAAAAGGAAAAAGTTGGATAATGGCTGCGACTTTGTTTGCAGTATTGGCCGCTGCTGGAATTGGATATTATGGAGGTTATTTGCCGATACCTGGAAGCAGTTCAAAAGCCAATGCTTTATTAGTTGATGAAAACTTAATGAAAGCAGGAGGTTCATCAATAGAAAGCAAATCAAAAAGTATAACATCAGATGCTAAAGAAACTAAGGATGGAAATGCTGAAAAAACAGAATCGAACATAGTGGAAGGCGGGGGTTTGATGGCAGGCATTAGCAATATGTTATCCGGAGACGACAATCAAGATGTGGCAACAATAAATGATTCTGGTAATGTTGAAACACCATTACAAGATGCTGATACACAATTAGCCAATACTACTTCTCTGCAAGCAAATTCTGAATCTTCAGGGATTCAGATAGATGTTCTGCCTACGGATCCTCAAGCAAAAATATCAAATTTAGAGCCTAAGACAGGTCAAACAAAAGATTTATCGGCAAGCATACAGGATAATCTAAATACAGTTGCACATAATTCAACATTAGTCGAATCTGGCATAGCTGAACCCCGCACTCAGGTGCCACCAATTCACACTGACTCGGTTGATTCAGTAGCTAAAACAGTTATTCAAAAACCTAAAGTTAAAAAAGCCCAGCCGATATTGCGAAATAAGGGAGTTGTGGTGATAGCATTTGGTGATCCAGCAATAGCCAATCCCGTTGAGAAAATACTTGAAAACAAGCTAAAACAACAAGGTATAAAAGTGATGAATGAACAATTTATTTCAGGTATGAAGCAATCTATGGAAAATGGACTTGATTTGGCAGAGGTGAAAAGTTTGATTGAAAAGAATGGTGGACAAGCCATGGTGATCGCTAATGTTAATTATATTGGATCTCAACAATTGCAATATGCCGGTCGATCTAGTGAGTTGGTAAATGCGCAAATAGATATTGACGCTTATGATATAGTTACGGGTGATAGTATTGGTAATGGATTTGGAACAAAAATCAATTACACTTCCATAAATGCAACAGATCAGGCTTCTGATGCTGTGATGCAATACACACAAACATTAACAGCTGATTTGAAAAATAAAATCTAAATATTATTAACCCTGCGGTATTATACCGCAGGGTTAATATCAGAAAACGATGGTCTTGTTTCCATGAATAAAGACTCGGTCATTTAACACCAAAGCTAGGGCGCGAGATAGTACAGATTTTTCAACATCGCGCCCAGCTTTTTGCATGTCTTGCCAATTGAAACGGTGATTTACAGGAATGATATTTTGAGCAATAATTGGTCCTTCATCTAAATCACTGGTAACATAATGTGCTGTTGCCCCTATTATTTTCACACCTCTTTCGAATGCTTGCTTATAAGGATTAGCTCCAATGAAGGCGGGTAAAAAAGAATGGTGAATATTGATTATTTTGTGAGAGAAAGTTTCAACAAAATCAGGGGTTAAAATTCTCATGTATTTAGCTAAAACAAGGTAATCAAATGAATAACTATTGATGATTTGCATCATATTATGTTCATGTTTCTCACGATTTATGTGTTCTGCAGGTACATGGTGGAATGGAATATCAAAGCGTGAAACTAGCTTTTCTAATGTTTTATGGTTGCCAATAACGGCTTGTATTTCAGCATCTAGTTCCCCAGCAGAATAGCGAATCAAAATATCACCTAATGCATGGGACTCTTTGGTCACTAGCAGTACAATTTTTTTCTTTTTAGGAATGATGACTTGTAAATGAGCTTGAGCAGGAATTACTTTTAATATATCTGTTTCTAATGCAGCTTCATCAAAGTTTCCACTGACAACAGTACGCATAAAAAACTTGCCCGATTCTTTGTCTACAAATTCTTGGTTGCTATCAATGTTTAAACCTTGGTCAAAAAATATCTTAGATATTCTATAAACCAATCCTTTTTCATCTCCACAATCAATTAATATCCTAGCTTTATTTTTCATATATTTGTGAATTACTTAATTTTCAGAATTACATTATATTTTAATTATCTAAATCACGGAATAGAATTAGCTTGTTATGGGTATTTCTATTTCGAGATTTGAATAAAGCATTTATAATATCAATATTCTCAAACATAAATAATTCCTATGAACAATCATGATTTATTCGGTAAAGCTAAACAATTTATTCCTGGTGGAGTCAACTCTCCAGTTCGCGCATTCAAAGGAGTTGGCGGCGACCCTTTATTTATAAAAAAAGCCAAAGGTCCTTATATCTATGATGTAGAAGATAAGGAATATGTTGATTATATTGGTTCTTGGGGGCCTATGATTGCAGGGCACTGTAACAAAAAAGTGTTAAAAGCGGTTCACAAAGCTGTTGATAATGGTATGAGCTTTGGAACTCCTACCGAACAAGAAGTGACAGTTGCGGAAAAACTTTGTTCTATTATTCCTTCGTTAGATATGGTTCGTATGGTTAACTCAGGCACCGAAGCTACGATGAGTGCTATAAGATTGGCCAGAGGTTACACTAATCGCAATAAAATCATCAAATTTGAAGGATGTTATCACGGGCATGCCGATTCATTTTTGGTTAAAGCAGGTAGTGGTGTACTGACATTAGGTATTCCTGGTTCTCCCGGTGTTCCTGCTGCTGTTGCTGATTTAACATTAACAGCGCCCTATAATGATTTGGAAGCTTTAGAAAGCATCATGAAAGAACATGGTGATGATGTTGCTGCTATTATTGTTGAACCAATTGCTGGTAATATGAATATGATTTTACCGACACAAGGTTACTTACAAGGCATGCGTGACTTATGCGATAAATATGGGGCGGTTTTGATTTTTGATGAAGTGATGACGGGTTTCCGTGTTGCATTAGGTGGTGCTCAAGAGTTGTATGGTATTACACCTGATTTATCAACTTTTGGTAAAGTTATTGGCGGTGGATTACCGGTAGGTGCTTTTGGTGGTAGAAAAGACATTATGTCACATATTGCTCCTCTAGGGCCTGTCTATCAAGCGGGTACATTATCTGGAAATCCTGTTGCTATGACAGCTGGTTCTGTTATGTTGGATATTATTTCAAAAGATGGATTTTATGTAGATATTGCAAATAAGACCCAAAACTTAGTAGATGGTTTGAATGAAATTGCCGCAATAAATAACATTCCATTTCATACAGTCAATGTTGGAGGCATGTTTGGTATGTTCTTCACTGAGAAAACTTCAATCACGTGTTTTGATGATTTATCAAGTTGTGATGAAGAGCGTTTTAAAGTATTCTTTCATCGAATGTTAGACCAAGGTGTTTATTTTGGCCCATCAGCTTATGAAGCCGCTTTTGTATCTTCGACACATGATGAGGTAACCTTAAGTAAAACATTAAAAGCAGCTACAATTACATTTGCAGAATTAACTTAAGAAAAGATGGAATCAACTTGGCTACAAGCTGTATTAGATTGGGTGCAGGTTCACCCAAATGCTACTGGTTGGCTGATATTTTTAGTAGCATTTGGTGAGTCATTATTACTCGTTGGTATATTGTTACCAGGGGCAGCTTTATTGGTTGGTCTTGGTACCCTAATTGGATTTGGGGTTGTTGATTTTTATACCGCTTGGATTACAGCCTCTATAGGAGCTTTCGTCGGTGATGGGGTTAGTTTTTGGATTGGTCGACATTACCAACGAGGCCTGTTAAAAATTTGGCCTATGTATAAATTCCCTAAACTGATTGATCAGGGGCAATCATTCTTCGCAAAATGGGGTTTACTAAGTGTTTTTATAGGACGTTTTGTTGGTTTAGTTCGGCCCATCATACCAGCAATTGCTGGTATGATGGGGATGTCTGTTAATAAGTATATTGCGGTTAGTACCATTGCAGCGATTCTTTGGGCGCCTTTCTACTTAATACCAGGTATATTGTTTGGTAATGCCATGGGCGCTATGTCTCAAGTAGCTGGAAAATTAGCTATTTTAGTTCTGGTCTTTGTTATAATTGTCATTTTGGTTTATTGGCTAATCCAATTACTGTATGGCTTTCTTTTACCAAGAACTCATAAAATATTAAGTCAAGTATTGGTGTGGACACAAAAGCATCCGCATTTAGGACGTGTGACTTCTGGGCTCATTGATCCAAGAAAGCCTGAAAAAGGCTCTTTAGCTTTGATGGCAACTTTTATCATTGCTCTCACCATTACATCATTGTTTTTTATGCTCAATAGCCAAACAATTAATGATTGGTCTTCGCAAATTAATACGTTTATGCAAGCTTTCCATACCGATTGGACTGAGCCTGTTATGTTGTTCATTTTAGCTTTAACGCATGACCTAACAATTATAATCCCTTCAGTTTTTGTCTTTGCATGGTTATTAAAAAGAAGGCGAAACACAGCGGCAGGGCACTGGGGCTTTATTGTTGTCACAGGCTATATACTTTCCTTGTTGATTAACTATCTTTCAGCAGAACATGAAAGTCAACGGTTTGGATTTCATCATCTAACTTGGTTTGTATCAGTCATTTCGTTTTGGTCTGCTTTAATATCAGGAGCCTTACCTCACAAAATGCGCAGTTGGCCTTATACATTGGCGACTATATTGATAACGGTTGCTGCTTTTTCTCAACTTTTCTTTTTGCAGCAAAGCCTTGGTGTAGTGTTGATTTCTATTTTTAGTGCTGTATTTTGGGCTTCTATCGTGGCCATTGCTTATCGAATGAGAACCAGAAAACAGTTTCTTGGCTGGCCTGTTTCGGGCATATTTTTCAGTGTGCAAGCAATAATGATTGTTGTGGTTTTGATATTTTTCTCGCAACATTTGAAAAACCGTGGGGAAATTGAAATTGAAACCATTTCTCATAGTCAATGGATAAATAGTGAATTGGATGAACGCAAAGATTGGTTAAATAGACCTAAACAAACTTTTCAAATTCATTATCATGGCGATA
>Ga0209345_10001047_pt1 | contig 34745 bp, 33 predicted proteins | sample Cruoilmetagenom7_FD_187294 | JGI IMG/M metagenome (GOLD analysis project Ga0209345, IMG submission 187294) | Oil polluted marine microbial communities from Coal Oil Point, Santa Barbara, California, USA - Sample 7 (SPAdes) (version 2) | ecosystem: Environmental > Aquatic > Marine > Oil seeps ...
CGCGCGTTCCTTTTCCGCCATGGCATCGGAAAAGCCGCCGATCATCCGGCCGGCCTGTCGTATGTCCTCGGGCGATTGCAGGTTCAGGCTATCGATACGTGCGCGCGAGGTTTCGAGCACATCATTGGCCATCAGACCAATCTGGTCACGGATCAGTTCCGGCAACAACCGGTCTTGGGCGACATCGGCAAAACGGTCGGCGATGTCCCGCCACCGTTCGGCAATGAACGGCAGTTCGAGCAATTGATCGAGCGTCAGCAGTCCGGCCCGCATGCCGTCATCAATATCATGATTGTCATAGGCAATATCATCGGCAATGGCCGCGATCTGTGCCTCAAGCGACGGCCAGCTATCCAGCTCAAGATCCATCGCGGCATTGACCTCAGCCAGCGCCCATGTCGGTTTTGCCACCGGACCATTATGCTTGGCGAGGCCTTCCAGCATTTCCCATGTCAGGTTGAGCCCGTCCCAGCGCGGATAAGGCGTTTCAAGCCTGGTCAACGTCCGGATGGTCTGGGCGTTGTGATCAAAACCGCCAAAATCGGCCATCGCCGCTTCAAGCGCGTCCTCTCCGGCGTGACCGAAAGGCGGATGGCCGATATCATGGGCGAGGCAGAGCGCTTCGGTCAGGTCTTCATTCAGACCGAGAGCCCGCGCCAGCGTGCGTCCAATTTGAGCGACTTCCAGGCTGTGGGTGAGCCGGACCCGGTAATGGTCGCCATCGGGCGCGACAAAGACCTGGGTCTTGTGGCGCAGGCGGCGAAAAGAAATGCTGTGAATGATCCGGTCGCGGTCGCGTTGGAAATCGTCGCGTGGTCCGCGGGTGACCTCGCGCTTTTCATCGTGCAGCCGCCCCCGGCTTTTAACCGGATCGCTGGCATAGCTTTTCAAACCGTTCATTTGACGAGCTCGTTGACCTCGACTCCATCGGCACTGGCCCAAGCAAAGCCGTCACCGCCATCTTTTCGGAACTCGGCTTCAAAAGCCTTCGCTGCCTTGAAATCCTCAAATGGTCCGATCACCAGCCGCCGGGTTTTGCCCCAGGGAGACGTCCAGCCTTTTTCGCCCTTGAACAGTTCGCCGTGCTTTTTGGCCATCCGGCGATAGTCAAACTTCAGGGCATCGAGGTTCGAACCCGTTGCAATCTGCACCCAATAGCGTTTGGGATGCTCCGGTTCCTTCGGTTTGGCCGGTGCCTTTTCAACCGGTTTAGGCTGTGGCTTTGCCGGTTCGATGGCGTCGAGATCAACCGGTACCACCGCCGTCCGGGTTTCCTTTTCGGGTATGTTGATGCCCTTGATAATATCGGCCAGCGGTTTTACCGCCGGAGCAGCAGATGCGGTTTCGACCCCCGCTGATTGGGTTTTCGCGAGGTCAAAATTGACCAGATTGACCGGCCCGGATGTCTTGTCCTCGGTTGGCGACAGAGTCTCCCGGGTTGGCTGCGCGATCGGATTGAAAACCGGCTGACGGCCGGCAATGTCGACCTTGCGCTCTACCGTTTGCGATACCAGTGCGGGTGACTGGCTGGGGACCACAGCCGTTTCAAAACCGGGCGAGGCTGTTTCGCCCACCGGTTTGCTTGCGGTCATCTTTACCGGCTCAGACTTGCTTTTATTGGGTGCCGGTTCGGGCGAGCTTTCAGACGCAATATCAGCAGAGGTTGCAGCGGACGGCGTTGCCGCCATTGGTGCGCGTGCAAATGTGGGTGCACGGCCCGAACTTTTTCCGGTGGGAGCCGGCATATCCGTGCGCGAGAGGACAACCACTTCATTCTTGCCCGGACGGCGGCTGGCGTTTTGCTCCGACGCTTTGCGGTCGGTCTTACCAGGGCGGCGGCGCGGAGATTTGTCGGGCATGGCGAGCACGCGAGGACGGTCAACATCTGCACCCAACGCAGGTCCGACCGGAATCAGGCCCGCATCCGCGCCATCGCCGCCTCTCGCCGCCATGCTCGAGGCCATTTGAACCGCAGCCACATCGACCCCGATATTTTCGCTGGCCGGAAAATGACCCAAATGGACGGCAGCTGCCTTCTGGGCGGCTGTCAGCTTTGGCATACGGTCAAAAAATGGCTTGATGGCTTTCGCCATCCGTCGTTCCATCGTTTGCTCGATTATATTCTCCGCGTCTTTTTTCTTGCCATTCATGGCATAGATAAACGCCCGGTTCCGCCACGCATCACGGTCGCTTTTCTGAAGCAGGGGAGCGAGCTGTACTTCGGCCCGTTCAACATCACCGCTGATCCCCAATGACAGCGCATAGCGCTCAACCAGTTCTTCACTATTGTCATAGCGCATCGCCAGTTCATAATCTTTCTGGGCATCCCGGTTCCGACCGATGAGATCATAGGCCAAACCGCGATCCGCAGCGATTTCGCGTACTGCAATGCCATTGGCCACCGCCTGATCGAAATAGCGGATCGCACCAAATGGATTTTCTTCGGCCAGCAACGCTCTGCCGAGACCGGCTTTCACCCTGCCGCTTGACGAATAAATCTGATCCGCCTTGGCAAGGAACCCGATGGCGGCACGCATATCACCCAGTTCAAGGGCCGCCAGCCCTGCGTCCGCAAGGGCAGAGGAATCGTTGGAATTATTCGCGATACGGCGTAGTGCATTCTGAAGATCGGCAGAATTGGACTGGCTGCCGGATTGAGCAGCGGCGGGTGTATTTGGAACAGCCGACACCAAGAGCGCAGCGGACATTCCCAATAAAATTTTGTGTCTGTATTTCACAAGATGCATAAAGGAATGATTGAGCAAGAAATCAATCACCCCCCGAAGCCTGGCAAGGCCAGTGGTGGCACGCGAAAGACAAACTCCCTCGCGCCGCCCCGCCAGCACCAAAATCCGCTGCAACCGAAACCCGACTTACTGGTTATTCTGCCGGTTCAAAAAACGCGGAATGTCGAGCGGGTCCGACGATTTGTCATCTTCGCCGCCGTCGTCTTCTTCGGACCTTGATCCACCTCGTGTCAAATTGGACATGCGTTCGAACAACGTGCCGCCGCCCGAAGCAACGCGCGGTGCCGGTGGCGGCTGAACGCCTGAACCGGATGTTTCTTCGTCGTCGTGCTGAATCGCGTCATCACCCAATACCAGCTCGCCCTCTTCATCTTGTCCCGACACCGGCTTTGAAGCAGCCATTCCCGGTGTGAGCGACGCAAAAGACGGCGTAGCGGATGGTTCATATTCCGGTTCATCATCATCGCCATAGGTTGCGACGGGAGTCGGTGCGACTTCGGGCGACGCTTCGGGTTCAGCTTCGGCTTCGGCTTCCGGCTCAATATCAGCCTCCACTTCGGTCTCGGGCACCGGTGCGGACGCAATTTCAGCTTCCTCAGCTGCATCCTGCTCGTCTTCGTCACTTGCAATCGATGACGCAAAGCTGGATGTCGCCGGGGGTTCATCTGAATTTTGCGTTGAACTGCCCATCGCGAAGGAAGCGACAGGCGCAGTTGATGACCTGCTGCCGTCGCTATCGATCCCGGTAGCGACAACCGACACACGGATACGCCCGTCGAGATTCGGGTTAAACGCACTACCCCAGATTATATTGGCATCCGGATCGACCAGCTCGCGAATATGATTGGCGGCTTCGTCGACTTCCATCAGACGCATATCGTCGCCGCCGGTAATCGATACGATAACACCCTTGGCACCCTGCATCGACACACCGTCGAGCAATGGATTGGCAATGGCCTTTTCCGCAGCTTCCAGCGCGCGTCCGTCGCCTTCGGCTTCGCCCGTGCCCATCATCGCCTTGCCCATTTCGTGCATGACGCTGCGCACATCGGCAAAGTCGAGATTGATCAGGCCAGGCATGACCATCAGGTCGGTAATCCCGCGAACACCCTGTTGCAGAACTTCATCAGCAAGCAGGAAGGCTTCCTTGAAGGTGGTATTCGGATTGGCTACCAGAAACAGATTCTGGTTCGGAATGACGATCAGCGTGTCGACATTTTTCTGCAATTCCTCGATACCGGCTTCGGCGGATTTCATCCGGCGCGTGCCTTCAAACGTAAATGGCTTGGTCACCACACCGACCGTCAATATGCCGCGGTCGCGCGCGGCTTTGGCAATCACGGGAGCAGCACCGGTACCGGTGCCGCCACCCATGCCGGCAGCGATAAAGCACATATGCGTGCCGTCCAGCGCCTGCTCGACCAGATCGATAGTCTCTTCGGCAGCAGCACGGCCAACCTCGGGGCGCGATCCTGCACCCAGTCCCTGGGTGATATCGGGGCCAAGCTGGATCCGCCGCTCAGCAGTCGAGCTGTTAAGCGATTGCGCGTCGGTGTTTGTGACGATGAAATCGACACCCTCGACCTGTGCCGCAATCATGTTCGCAATGGCGTTGCCTCCGGCTCCGCCGACTCCGATAACCGCAATTTTCGGTTTCAGTTCTTCGACTTCCGGTGGGCCAATATTGATACTCATCTCATTGTCTCCCGAGACATTATGTCGTGCTGTCAGATTTTGTTAACGCTTTGCACAAATTTCTTGTTGGAATCACCCGAAAAGTTAATTTATTTTGCCGTTTTACTAAAAATTTCCCCGGATCGCCGACATCAAACGCCCGATCACAGCCGATCCGCCATATTTGTAAATTTTCTGATGGCTTCCCGCCATTGATCGCAGATCAACCGGATCCTGCGACGCATAGAGCGCCAGCCCAGCGAGTCCGGCAAAAGCTGGACCACTATGCGCTTCGGGCAGAGCGCTCAGTCCGGTCGGCCGACCGATCCGCACCGTACGGCCCAAAGCGGACTGGGCATAGTCGGCGATGCCCTTGAGTTCAGCCCCGCCGCCCGTCAGCACAACCTGTCGGCCAACCGGACCGGTAAAGCCGAGTTCCTTCAGCGACCGACCAATTTCTCCGATCAGATGATCCAGCCGCTGGCGGATGACCGAGATCAGCTGCGCGCGCGTGATCCGTCCGTCCTCATCGCTATGTTCAGCGCTTTTATCCAGATCGAGATTGATAACATCATGATTGTCGCGGGGACTGGTAGTGGCGGACCCATAGAAACATTTGATCCGCTCCGCCTGCGCCCGCCTCAGGCCAAAGGAGGACGCAATATCGTCGGTGATATCTGCGGCACCATAAGGAAGCGTCATCAAACCGACCAGCATCCCGCCGGCGAAGAGCGAGACATTGGTCACTTCTGCGCCCAATTCGACCAGCGCCACGCCCAGCTCGCGTTCTTCCTTGGAAAGGCAAGCGGTTCCGGCGGCAATCGGCGATGCAACGATCGACTTCACGTTCAGATGGGCACCGCGGACGCTCATATCGATATTGCGGACCGGCGAGCCTTCGGCAAGGATGACGTGAATATCCACGCCAAGACGATCCGCGTGCAGGCCCTTGGGTTTCTTGACCCCGTTCAGGCCGTCAAGCGTGTAGAGCGCAGGCTGCGCATGCAACACCATCTTGCCCCTGGGGTCGATACTGTTGCGTCCGGCGTCGAGCAGCAGGTCAATATCTTCCTGCTCGATCCGGTGACCGCCCAATTCGGTTTCGACCGAGGTGAGCATGCTCTGCAGGCCACCAGCGGAAAAGCTGACCCAGACATCATCGATATTGGCTCCGGCGATGCGCTCAGCCTGCTCGACAGCGTCACGAACATCCAGCTCGGTCGTCTCGGTGTCGGCGATATAGCCGCGTTTCACGCCCTTGCTGGCGCGCTGGCCAGTGCCGAGAACCGTCAGTTCGCCATTGTCCATCCGTCCGGCAATCATCGCCGATATCTTGGAAGAACCGATATCCAGTGCCGTGAAGATTTTCTCTACCCGTGCTGCCATTTGTCTAATCCTTTACCCCGATCAATGTCGTCTTCACCCAAATAACCATTCAGCCGATCAACTGTCCGGATCTGCCGGTTCGGTTTTCGGCGGCATCCGCAGATAGGCGCGTTCGGCATCCCGCAGATCGAAATGGACGACCCCGCGCCCAAGCAAACGATTGACGCCGTCCATCCGCGCGAAATTCAGCAGCGCCGCCGATGCGGTTTCCTCACCTTCGGGCAATGCCAGCGTCTCTCCACTATCAAACTCCAGATCCCACCGTCGGTTCCCGATCCAGGTCGCACCGGTCACCATCGGACGCAGCGCGGGCGCTACATCGAGCAGCGAGTCCAGCTGGGTAAATTTCAGATTGGCTTTCTTGCCGACAATCACCGGCAGATCGGGAATTTCTTCCTTGCTGATCTCTTCCAGCGGATAGCCGCTATTGTCGATCAGCGAGAGCTGGCCCTGATTTTGCCAGACCGCAACCGGTTCGCGTTCGACTATATCAACAACCAAGGTATCGGGCAGACGGCGGGAAATCCGGGCATCCTTGATCCATCCGTTTGACATCAGGTCGTCCCGAACGGCATCAATATCCACCAGCAGCATCGAACGGTCTTTTTGCGCCAGGGTGATTTCATAGACTTTCAGCTCGTCTATGCGATTGACACCGCTAACCTCGACCCGCTTCACCTCAAAGCCCGCCTTGCCGACCGCAGCTGCGACCTCGGTCTTGATCCGCTGGTTGATGCCGGAATAATGGGCGACGCTATAGGCGCCAAGAATAAAAACCCCTACCAACCCCCAGGTCAGGCCCTTTTGCACCTGCTCTTCGGTAACCGGCATAGCGCGCAACATCTTGTCAAAAACCGAAACCTGCCGAACCTTGCGTTTCGCCTGCTTGCGCGGCTTGCCCTTGGCCGTGCGATTGGTGCGTTTCCGGGTGACTGTCATAGCGCTTCTCTCACAATCAGTTCGACCAGCTGTTCGTAGCTGATCCCCATCTGCTTCGCCTGTTCGGGGACAAGGCTGAGCGGGGTCATGCCGGGCTGGGTATTGGTTTCGAGCACGAACAGGCCGGCAGCACCCTGTTCGTCATCCCAGCGAAAATCGGTACGGGACGTGCCCTTGCACCGCAAAACTTCGTGAGCCTTCAGTGCATAGTCGAGACAAAGCTGGGCAATATCATCGGGAATCTCAGCAGGACAGACATGCTGGGTCAGGCCTTCCGTATATTTGGCTTCATAATCATAAAAACCCTGGGCGGTTTTCAATTCGGTCACGCAAAGCGCCTTGCCGCCGACAACCGCTGTGGTCAGTTCGCGTCCCTTGATGAAGGGTTCTGCCAGCAGTTCGTCAAATTCCTGCCACGGACCGGTAACGTCGCGGCCAATCGGATTGCCGTAATTGCTGTCATCGGTGACGATCGCGACGCCGACCGAAGAGCCTTCGTTGACCGGTTTCAATACATAGGGACGCGACAGCGGATCAGCCTCGTAAAGACTGGCACTGGAAACAACCTTGCCCCTGGGCATCGGAATACCGGCGGGGACTAGCTGCTGCTTGGTCAGTTCCTTGTCAATCGCGATAACCGATGTAACCATACCGCTGTGGGTATAGGGAATCTGCATCAGATCGAGCATGCCCTGGACGCTGCCATCTTCACCCGGCACGCCATGCAGCGCATTGAACACCACATCCGGCCGCATCGCAGTCAGCACTTGAGCCACGTTGCGATCCATATCGACACGGCTCACCTGATGGCCGTTTTTCTCCAGCGCATCGGCCACACCATTTCCGCTGCTCAGCGACACATCACGCTCTGCGGACCAGCCGCCCATAAGCACAGCGATGTGGAGTTTATTGGTCATGTTCTGTCTCCCACCCGCTGAATTTCCCAATGCAGTTCGACGCCCGAATGGGCCTTGACCCGCTTGCGCACTTCTTCGCCCAATGTTTCGATATCGGCGGAGGTTGCGCCGCCGAGGTTGAGCAGGAAGTTGCAATGTTTTTCTGACACTTGCGCTTGTCCAATTTGCAGACCGCGGCAGCCAGCTTCATCAACCAGTTGCCAGGCCTTGCGGCCCTCGGGATTTTTGAAGGTCGAGCCGCCGGTCTTGGAGCGCAACGGCTGCGAGGCCTCGCGCTCGTCGGCAATGCGCTTCATCTCCGCGCCGATGATTTCGGGATCACCGGCCGCTCCCACAAATGTAGCACCGATCACGATTGATCCGTCTGGCAGCCCCGAGTGGCGGTAGCTGAAACCCATGTCGGCCAGCGGGATCGTGACCCGGTCACCATTGCGGAGGACGACGTCGGCGCTCTGCAATATGTCACAGACTTCGCGGCCATAAGCCCCCGCGTTCATGCGCACCGCGCCGCCGATCGTGCCGGGTATACCGCGCAGAAATTCTAGGCCCGCAATACCATGGTCGCGCGCCTTGCTCGCTGCGGAAATGCCGGGTGCTCCCGCGCCACAGCGCAAGGTCATGCCGTCCGCTTCGATGCCTGCAAAAGCCTTGCCCAGCCGGACCACAACGCCCTGCATACCGCCATCGCGGACAATCAGGTTTGAACCCAGACCAAGCGGCCAAACCGCTATTGCCGGATCGAGATCGCGCAGAAATTGCTGCAGATCGTCAATATCTTTCGGTTCAAACAACCATTCGGCTGCGCCACCGCTCTTGAACCAGACGAGCGGCGCCAGGGGCGCGTTTTCGGTCAGCTTGCCGCGGGTAACAGGCATGGTGGCAACCGCGTTCATCGGAGCGCATCCCGGCGAGAAAAACCGTTCGCACTGAGCTTGTCGAAGTGCACGTCTCGTCTGGAGGCGTCCTTCGACGGGCTCAGGACGAACGGACACAGGGACAAATTCTGGATAAAAGGGAATAGAGACAGGCTCATTTCCGCGCCTCCGCTATGCCATCGGCAAGTCCGGCAGCCCATTTGGTGATGTCCCCTGCCCCGAGGCAGATGATCATATCCAGCGGCTGCGCTTCTTCGGCGAGCCGTTTTGCCAGCGCTTTCTGGTCTGCGATGGTTTCCGCAAAGCGATGACCACGCGTCTTCAATCCAGTGACAAGCGCTTCGCTGTCGATGCCTTCGATCGGGTCTTCACCGGCAACGTAGACCGGCGTTACCAATACCATGTCGGCGTCGTTGAAGGCGCCCTGAAATTCTTCCATATGGTCACGCAAGCGGGTGAAGCGATGCGGCTGGACGACAGCAATCACGCGGCCTTGCGCGCCTTCGCGTGCCGCCGAAAGCACTGCCTGAATTTCCACCGGGTGATGACCGTAATCGTCGATGATCATGATGTCGTCGACTTCGCCGACCTTGGTGAAGCGCCGTTTGACGCCGCCGAAATGGTCGAAACCCTTGGCGATCTGCTCGTCGGACATGCCCATTTCAAGGCCGACGGCGACGGCAGCAATGGCATTTTGCACATTGTGGCGGCCCGGCATTGGCAAGGTGATATTTTCGATGGTTCTGGTATCGCCGTCGCGGTCGCGCACTACCACGTCAAAGCGATTACCACCTGCAATGGGTGTGACGTTGACCCCCTTCACATCGGCCTGGGCAGAGAAACCATAAGTGATGATCCGCCGGTCGCGGATACGCGTTAGCACCCCTTGCACTTCGGGATGGTCGACGCACAGGATTGCCGCGCCATAAAAGGGCACATTTTCGATAAATTCGACGAAGCTGTCCTTGATCTTGTCGAAGCTGCCATAATGGTCGAGATGTTCGGCATCGATATTGGTGACGACCGCGATAGTGCCGTCGAGCCGCAGGAAGCTGCCGTCGCTTTCGTCGGCCTCGATCACCATCCACTCGCTGTCACCAAGCCGGGCATTAGACCCATATTGGTTGATGATGCCGCCGTTAATTACGGTTGGATCAATCCCGCCCGCATCCAGCATCGCCGCGACCATCGAAGTGGTGGTGGTCTTGCCATGGGTCCCGGCAATCGCGATGGTCGATTTGAGCCGCATCAGCTCGGCAAGCATTTCTGCCCTGCGGACCAGAGGGATCCGGCTGGCAAGCGCCGCTTCCACTTCCGGATTACCGCGCTTGACGGCCGTTGAAGTCACAACCACCGCCGTGCCTTCGACATTCTCGGCACATTGACCGATTTTTACATCAATGCCCTTGGCGCGCAGACCTTCGACAACATAGCTTTCTGTAATGTCGCTGCCCTGCACCTGATAGCCCAGATTATGCATTACCTCGGCAATACCCGACATTCCGATCCCGCCGATGCCGACGAAATGAATGATGCCGATATCCGTGCCTACGCCCTTCATTGCGCGCTGTCTTTCGCCAGCGCTTCCTTGCGCGATGATATCATTTTCTGCTGTTCCTTCTTCACCTTCATGGTTTTGCCCAAGGGTGAAGTACCGATGCTTTCTACCAGATCAGCAAGATCACTCACTGCCTCCGGCCGACCACATTTTGCCGCGAAACGGGCGGCATTTTCCAGTGCGCCGGGCTGCAGCGCCATTTTCTGCATCTGTTTGGCCAGTTCCTTTGCGGTAAAGCGCGACTGCGGAATCGAACGCGCGCCGCCGGATGCGACCATTTCCTTGACGTTATAGGTCTGGTGATCATCCATCGCGCTTGGCAGAGGGATGAGGATCGCGGGACGACCAGCGGTGGTCAGTTCGGCAATCGTCGAAGCCCCTGCACGGCCAATCACCAAATGGGCCCAGCCCAGCCGCTGTGGCAGGTCCGGGAGATAAGTCGCCAGTTCGGCGGGAATATCATGTTCGGCATATTTGGTCCGCACCCGCTCGATATCATCTTCGCGGCATTGCTGGGTAATCTGCAGACGACGACGCAAATGCATCGGGAGCATCGCCATGGCGTCCGGCACCACGTCGGACAGGATAGAGGCCCCCTGGCTGCCGCCGGTCACCAACACGCGGAAAATGCCTTCTTCGGACAAAGGCGGATAAGGTTCTTCGCGCAGTGCGACCACTTCTTCGCGCACAGGGTTGCCGACCAGATGGACCTTTTCCTGATATTTCGGCTTGATCCGCAAGACGTCGGGATAGGCGGTGGCAATGGCGTTGACCGAACGCGCCGCGAGCCGGTTGACCCGCCCCAGAACCGCATTCTGCTCGTGGACGATGGTCGGGATGTCGCGGCTATTTGCCGCAAGCAATGCGGGATAGGCCGGATAGCCGCCGAATCCGACGACGGCCGACGGCTGGAATGTCTCGTAAAGTTGCATCGCCATCCGGCGCCCTTTGAGAATGGCGCGAGTTCCGCCGAGCCAACTGCGTGGATCCTTGGTAATCCGGCCAGCGGGCAGGACGTGGACCTGCCCCTCATCGACCATACCAGGTATTTTCTCACCGCGTGCATCGGTGATCAGCGCCACGCGATGACCGCGCAGGACCAGTTCCCTGGCCAGCGCATAAGCCGGGATCATATGGCCGCCGGTACCGCCAGCCGCCAGAACATAATGTTTCGAAAAACTCATACCGCTATCCGTCCTTGTTCGGGCCACGCCGAGACATATTGTGAACGATCAAGATACGGGTTTCGCCGCGTAAAGGCGAGCAAAAGTCCAATGCCGATACACAGTGCCAATATTGACGAGCCGCCATAGCTGATCAGCGGCAAGGTCATGCCCTTGGACGGGAAAAGCTGCAGATTGACCGCCATGTTGATCAGCGCCTGCCCGCCGAACTGGGCTGTCAGACCGGTTACCGCCAGAATGATGAAATTATCCTCCTCGTCGAGCAGCCGGAGAAAGACCCGGACGATGATCGCAAGAAAGACTAGCGCGATGGCCATGCAGGCAAGCAGCCCGAATTCTTCACCAATGACAGAGAAAATATAGTCGGTATGGGCCTCCGGCAGCTTGAACTTGGCGGTCCCCAGACCCGGACCGGTACCGAGCAGGCCGCCGCCGGTCAGCGCCTTGTGCGCGAGCATCACCTGATCAAATTCATCGCCGCCGAACAGCCATGCGTTGATCCGGTGGGTGGCGACGGGATACAGGAAATAGGCTCCGACAAGACCGCCAACGCCGGTAATTCCGACCGCCGCAATCAGGCGCGCCGACAGGCCTGAAACGGTCATGACCGCAAACCAGATGCCGCAGATCAGGATGGTTTCTCCGAGATTGGGCTGCATCATCATCAGCACCGCGATAATGCCGGTCAGCACAACCGACAGCGAAATCACCGGCAGGGCGGGATCCTTGATCCTGAGCGACAGCAGCCAGGCCAGCGCGACAGCATAAAGCGGCTTGAGGAACTCACCGGGCTGGATGGTCGCAAAACCATAGCCGATCCAGCGCTGCGCCCCGTTGACGGATTTTCCGACCACCGGAACCAGAAACAGCAAGACGATGGCAGCAATGGCTCCAAGGATCGCGAAACGCCGCGCCTGTTCTTTCGGCAGCATCGAAATCACCAGCATCAGCGGAATACCGACGATTACCCAGCCAAGCTGCCGATAGAAATAATAGAGCGGATCGAGCGTGACTGCTTCCGTACTATGTTTCAGCGCGGTCACCGGTGAAGCCGCGGCAACCGCGATTAACCCGATGGCGAACAGCGTGAAAATCAGGCCGAGCAATATCCGGTCAAGCTCCCAGAACCAGATAGCCAGCGGAGAACGATCGCTTCGTCCAAGACGCGTATGCAATTGAAAGCGTTTCTTTTTGAGACCATCGGCAATTTCGGGCCGCGCGCTTTCCGTCGCAGATGCCTGTTTCACATTGCTCATCGGTTCGCCTCCCCTGCTGCAGTTCCGACAAGATTATTTTCGATCACCGAATTGACCGCTGTTCGGAAACAATCACCCCGCGCTTCAAAGTCGCGGAACTGGTCGAAGGAAGCGCAGGCCGGCGACAGCAGAACCACCTCGCCGGGCCGGGCATTGGCGGCTGCGCGTTGCACCGCGGTCAACATCATTTCGCTGGATTCGACCGGAATTTTATCCGCCAGCAATTTTCCGAACATCGGGCCCGCTTCGCCAATCGTATAAGCCTTGACGACATTCTGGTAAAATGGCTCACATTCGGTCAGCGTGTCGCCCTTGGGCAAACCGCCGACTATCCAGTGGATTTTCGGATAGGCGCCAAGCGCAGGACCGGTCGAAGCAGGATTGGTTGCCTTGCTGTCGTTGACGAACAGCACACCCTCGGCTTCGGCGATGCGCTCCATTCGATGCGCCAGTCCGGTAAAGGATTCAAGCGCCGGGCGCCATTGTTCTTCCGATATGCCCAAAGCCTCGACTGTCGCAACGGCGGCGATTACATTTTGCAGATTGTGCGGGCCTTGCAGCGACGGCCAGTCCGCTTGTCCCGAAATCGTCACGCTACCGGCGTCGATAATATTCTGAACCCGCCCGAGGTGACGCAAACCGTTGAGAGCCAGGCAGGTCTTTTCGTCGGTGCTGGCAAATATTGCCACATGGTCGGCGCCCAGCATATCGAACAGACGCGCCTTGGAAGCAGCATATCCATCAAACCCGTCATAGCGATCCAGATGGTCGGGGCTGATATTGAGCAGAAGAGCGACATCGCAGTCGAGGCTCTGGGTCAAATCAATCTGGTAGCTGGACAGTTCAAGAACGTAGACGCCACCTTCCGGCAGCGGTTCCTGTGACAGGATCGGTACGCCGATATTCCCGCCCATCAGGCTCGGAACGCCAGCACTGACCAACATATGATGGACCAGCGCAGTGGTTGTCGATTTGCCATTGGTCCCAGTAATTCCAACGACCCGATGGGCGGGCAACGCAGGACGGGCCTGGGAAAATAATTCGATATCACCGATGATCGGCACGCCATCTGCGGCAGCCTTTTGCGCAATGGGTTGTCCGTTAAGGGGCACACCGGGAGAAACAACGATGGCGTCATAGCCGGTAAGGTCCGACACCAGAGGATCGGCAATTATCGCCCTGTCCCCGACGCTTTCACGCAATTCTTCCCGGTTGTCCCAGGCGAGCAATTCCGCTCCGCTCGCATGCAGGCTTTCGAGCGCCGCCATGCCGGAACGGGCCAGTCCAAGAATGGCATAACGTTTGCCAGCAAAGGCGGAAGAGACGATCATCTGAGTTTCAACGTCGCCAATCCGGCCAGTGCGAGCACCAGACTGATGATCCAGAAACGGATCACGATGGTGGACTCGGACCAGCCAAGCTGTTCGAAATGATGGTGGATCGGGGCCATGCGGAACACGCGGCGACCGGTGCGCTTGAAGAAAAACACCTGGACGATGACCGAAACCGCTTCGAGCACGAAAAGACCGCCGACGATTGCGAGGACGATTTCATGATGAATGGAAACCGCAATCGCGCCCAGCGCGCCGCCCAGTGCCAGGCTGCCGGTATCACCCATGAAGACCGCCGCCGGCGGTGCATTGAACCAAAGGAATGCAAGGCAGGCACCGATCACACAGGCACAGAAAATTGCCAGTTCGCCCGCTCCGCGGACAAAGGGAATGCCGAGATATTCAGAGAAAACCGCGTTACCGGAAAGATAGACGAGCACCAGAAAGGCGGCGCTGGCGATCACCACCGGCATGGTGGCGAGGCCATCAAGACCGTCGGTCAGATTGACCGCATTACCGGCGCCAACGATCACGAACATCGCGAAGGGTATATAGAAATAGCCGAGGTCGATCTGCACGTCGTTGAAGAAGGGCACATAGAGGCTGGTACCGATCTGCTGGACGATCAGCCACGTCGCAAAGCCGGCGACAGCGAATTCCAGCAACAGCCGGACCCGGCCCGGAACGCCCTTGTGACTGGCTTTGCGGACCTTGTCATAGTCGTCCATGAAGCCGATGGCACCAAAACCGAGCGTCACGAAAATACAGGCCCAGACGAACATGTTGGTGAGGTCCATCCACAGCAGCAGTGATGTTACCACGGAAATCAGGATCATCAGACCGCCCATGGTTGGCGTTCCCGCCTTCTTGAGATGGGTGATTGGCCCGTCCTCGCGGATCGGCTGTCCCTTGCCCTGCCGCATGCGCAGCATATTGATGAATTTCGGACCGATCAGAAGACCGATGAGCAACGAGGTAGATATCGCGGCACCCGAGCGGAAACTGAGGTAGCGAAAGACATTGAAAATGCCTTCGAAATCAAGCCATTGGGCCAGCAAATAGAACATCAATACTCCCCGTTTACCAGCGCGGAAACCACTGATGACAGCCCCAGATAATTTGACCCCTTGATCAAAAGGGCGTCCCCGTCGCCAATCAGTTTTCCGACCTCGGACAACGCTTCCGAAGCGCTCTCGGCATGTGACATTTTCACGCCCTGATCAAGGCCCTGTTCAAGTTTCGCGGCAGTATGTGCCATATCGTCGCCGACCAAAATAATCGCCGCGGCTCCGCACAGTAAAATATCGTCCGCCAGTGCGGCATGATAATGCGCCGACTGCTCGCCGAGCTCTCCCATAGCACCCAGAATGAGAATTTTTTGGCCGCTACAAGGCTCGTCGGTAAAATGTTGCAACGTCGCCTTCATCGAAGTCGGATTGGCATTGTAGCTTTCGTCGATAACCAGCGCCTTGCCACCAGCTTCAAGCGATATGACATGCCGGCGGCCCCGGCCATCGATACCGCCCATTTCGGCCAGCGACAGGCCGGCGGACGCCAGATCGCCTCCAACGGCGCGCACCGCCGCCAGAATGGCAAGAGAATTGGAAACCCAGTGCCGCCCGGCCTCGGCTATCGTGAAGCACAGGCTTTGATCGCCCAGTTTGGCGGTAACCAGAGAGCCACCCCGGGGAGCGGCAACCACATCAATCGCGCGGACATCAGCCCCGGTCTCAAAACCGAAAGATATCACCTCGACGGCATGGCGTTCGGCCCTGTTCCGCAGCCGTTGATAATGGGGGCTGTCGTGCGGGATAATCGCGGTTCCGCCGGGCAACAGACCTTCGAATATCTCGGCCTTGGCATCGACAATGCCTTCTTCGCCGTTCGGAAAATTTCCGATATGCGCCGGTGCAATCGCGGTGATGATCGCAGCGTGAGGCCGGACCAGCCGGGTGAGCCCGGACAGTTCATGCGCATGATTCATGCCCATTTCGAAGATACCGAATTTCGTATCTTCCGGCATCCGGGACAGGCTGAGCGGGACGCCGACATGATTGTTATAGCTTTTGACCGACCGGTGCGCCTTGCCGAAAGAGCAGCGGTCGAGTGCCGCATATAGCGCTTCCTTGGTACCGGTCTTGCCGACCGAACCCGTCACCCCGATGATCCTGGCATCGGTGCGCGCCCGCGACGCCTTCGCCAGCGCATCGAGAGCGCGGGCCGTGTCGGATACCAGAATATGGGGACCGGCGACTGGCTGGCTGACAATCGCGCCGGCTGCACCCGATGCGAAAGCCTGTTCGACATGCAGATGACCGTCGCTATGCTCGCCCTTCAGCGCAACGAACAGGTCACCCGGACCGATTTCGCGCGAGTCAAACGCGACACCGCTCACGTCAAAGGCTTCGCTGGCCTTGCCGGCTGTCGCTTCCGCTATCGCGGCGGATGTCCACAAAATACTCATGGTTTCTGTGCTCCGGCACACTCTCTCGCCACTTCGACATCATCAAAGGGGATGACCCGGTTGCCAATAATCTGATCCTGTTCGTGCCCCTTGCCGGCCAGCAGGATGATATCCTGCGGACCAGCCAGTTCGATCGCCTTGGCAATGGCTGCGCGCCGATCGGCAACTTCTTCGGCACCGGCTGCTCCCGCCATGATTTCAGCACGAATGGCGCCCGCATCCTCGCCGCGCGGATTGTCGTCGGTGACAATGACGTGATCGGATCGTTCGACCGCAATTTTGCCCATTTTCGGCCGCTTGCCCTTGTCGCGGTCGCCGCCTGCGCCGAAAATGGTGATCAACCTGCCCGTCACATGCGGCCGCAGGGCCTCGATCGCGGCGCGCAAGGCATCCGGCGTATGGGCGTAATCGACATAGACCGGCGCGCCAGCGCGGGTAATCACCGCACGTTCCATCCGGCCACGCACAGGCTGCACCCGCTGCATATGATCGAATATATCTTCAAGTCTTCCCCCGGTTGCCAGCACAATGGCAGCGGCGCACAGGATATTGGCGGCCTGATAGGCGCCGATCAGCGGCAGCGCAATTCGGTGGGTGTTGTCCTGAACCTTGACCATCAGCACCTGGCCCAGATGGGTCGGCGTCTGTGACACCAGTTGCAATGTTGTTCCCTTTTCTCCGACCGTCAGAATCTCAAGGCCGCGATCCATGGCGCGCTGGATAACCTTGTCCGACCATGGATCGTCATCGGCCCAGATGACGGCGGTGCCGTCGCTCGCCACAACCTCGTCAAACAACCGCATCTTGGCTTCAAAATACCGGTCCATATCGCCATGATAATCGAGATGGTCGCGGCTCAGATTGGTGAACGCGCCGATCCGGACCGGCAGTCCTTCGGTGCGATATTGCGACAGGCCGTGGCTCGATGCTTCAAAAATCGCGTGACTGACCCCTTCGCGGGCAAGACCGGACATATTGGAGAGAAACGTGACAATATCGGGGGTGGTCAATCCCGTTTTGACCTGCTCGTCCGCCGTAGTGACACCCAGCGTGCCGATCGATGCGCTGTTATAGCCATCCATCCGCCACAATTGACGAGTGAGTTCGGCGGTAGACGTCTTGCCATTCGTTCCGGTGACGGCTGCGACATGAGCGGGTGTCGGCGTAAAATAGCGCGCCGCCATTTGAGCGAATAGCCGCCGCGGCTCCTCATCAACGATATGGACTATGCCTTCAACCTCGGCATCGGGATGGGCGACCACGGCAATGGCACCGGCGGCAATGGCTGCTTCGATAAAATCTTCGCCATTGAACTTGGCACCCCGGAAAGCCCCGAAAACATTGCCGGGCGCTATCTTGCGATGGTCGATGGCAAAGCCGGTGACCGCCTGCTCGCCGGCTTCCCCGTTCAATCCTGGTACCAGACTACTCAGCTGCATCATCTTGCTCTTCGGGTTTCCCTTTCGGCTTCCAGAGCAGTGGCGTCAACTCGGACACATCGACATCACGATGTTCGTCGGGAATGACACCGAGCATCGGACCAACACGCGAAACGAGTTTTCGCACGATAGGTGCTGCCGTCCAGCCCGCCGTTCGTTGAAATGATGTTTCCGCGGTTCCCTTGGGTTCGTCGAGCATCGCTATGACAACATAGCGGGGATTGTCCATCGGGAAGGCAGCGGAAAAGGTCGAAACCAGCGATGTCTTGTTATAGCCGCCTTCGGACGGTTTTTCTGCCGACCCGGTTTTTCCGCCAATCCGGTAACCCGGTGCATCCGCCTTGCGGCCGGTACCGTCCGAAACAATCATCCGCAACAACTGACGCATCCTGGCGCTCGTTGCGGCCTTGAATACGCGGCGGCCCTTGGCCTCTTTACCCGGTTCCACTTTCAACAATGTAGCCGGGCGCCAGATACCGCCATTGACCAGCGCGGCGTAAGCGCTGGCGAGATGAAGCGGGGTGACCGCTATGCCATGACCATAAGCAACAGTCATATTTGTGACCCGTCCCCAGTTGCGCGGCCACAGCGGCTGACCCCTTTCGAATAATTCAATATGGGGCCGTTCATCAAAACCAAGACGGCGGAACATGCTTTCCATGGGTTCCTTGCCAAGATTATCGGCGATCCGGGCGGTGACAATATTGGAACTGTGCACCAATGTTTCCGGGACATTCAAATACCGCCCCTGGCTGTGATCGTCCTTGATCGTAAAGCCGCCAATTTTGATCGGTTCCATCGCATTGTACCGGACCGCCAGATCGGTGACCGTACCGGCGTCCAGAGCCGCAGCTATGGTTAGCGGCTTGAACGTCGAGCCCAGTTCGAACACGCTCTGGGTAACCTCGTTATTCTGATATTTCATCGATGCCCGGCGGATTTTGTTGGGATCGAATAGCGGCAGCGACGCCAGCGCCATCACTTCGCCGGTCCGGACATCCAGAATTATGCCCGCCGCGCCGCGCGCCTCCGTCATGGTCATGGCATCCTGAAGCTCGCTTTCCATCGCCGCCTGCACCCGGCTGTCGATCGACAATATCGTCGGAGTGGCCCGTGATTTCTTATCGACCAGATGGTCATCGAGTGCCCGCTCCATGCCCATCACACCGTGGCCATCGGCATTGACATAACCCAGCACATGCGCCGCCAGTTCGCGTTGCGGATAAAGGCGTTCATTCTCGCGGGGAAATTCTATTCCGATTTCGCCCAGCGCATGCACCTGCTTGACCTGCTCGGGCAACGCCCGTCGGCGAAGATATGTCGGGTGGGAACCATTAAGTTTTGCGAGAAATTCCGCAGCGCTCGTATCCGGAAAAATAGCAGCAAGCTGCCGCGCCAATGTCTGTTTGTCGCCGAGCAGCCGGGCGGGCACTACGCGAACCGCATAGCCGCGCATGGTGCGCGCGAGTGCGACACCGTTGCGATCCACAATATCGCCACGCGGCGGGATGAATGCGCTGCTCGACGCGCGGTAGGGAGCAGCATCCTCCAAAATCGTGAGACTGATCAACCGACCAATGACGACCGTGAAAACAGCCAGAAAAACCAGCAGCAATATCATCAGGCGAAAGTGCGCGCTGGCTGTTATTTCCTTTGCTTTTCCCGAAAACTGCACCTTCTTGCTATTGGCCAGAAGTGTCGTCATTCGACCATGCTTTCGATTTTCTCTGCGATCGCCTTGCGGCCGAGATCCCGGACCAACCCGTCATCCAGCAACTTTTCTTCCAAATGAGCTACCCGTGTCGTGCGGCTCTCCATGCCGTCACTGGCGGTCGCCGCGCTGGCCGGTGTACCGTGGCTGCCGATTGCGCTCCCGTCAGGATTGCGGTCCTGCGCCTTGGCGGTGCCAAATACCGAGCCGATGATTCCGGCCGGCTCGATACCATCCATCGAACTGATCACCGCCACCTGCACCGGCTTCCGCAAGTCCTTGCCGCCGAGATTGGCAAGCGCTCTCTCGCCATCGAGATATTGCGACGCGACCGGCGACACATAGCCGAATTCGAGCTTGTTCCAGTCTTCGAGCTGGCGGAGATTAGCGCGCGCGCTAAATTCTGTTTCCAGATAGCGGATATCTTTTTTGACCTCGACAATCTTCCGGTCGGTCCGTGCGAGATCGCTGCGCAGCGTCGCGACACTGAGCGAAAGCGGATATAACAAAATCGCCACCAGAAAAACCAGGGCGAGCCATCCCATGCCTTCGAGGCGCTTGAATGCAAGCTTCATGGCTCACCACCACTTCGTGCGGGCGCCTGTGTCCGCACCGCTGATCTGAGGGTGGCGGAGCGGGCCCGGGGATTAAGGGCCTGCTCCGCCCCGGCCGGACGCACCGCTTTGGCTGGTTTATGAAAGGTGGGTGCCGGTCGTAACTCGTTAACTTGAGGAAGATGGCGAGAACCGGCGGACTTCTGTCCGCTGCGGTCACGCAGGAAATTCTTGACGATGCGGTCTTCGAGGCTGTGAAAGGTCACAACCGCCAGACGGCCACCAGGCTGCAGCAGTTTTTCTGCCGCGACCAGACCGTCTTCAAGCTCGCCCAGTTCGCGATTGATATGGATACGGATAGCCTGGAAGGTCCGGGTGGCCGGATCCTTCTTGTCGCCGGCACGGAAACCGAGCGCTTTTCTGACCACCTGTGCAAGTTCGGGCGTGCGGGTCAGCGGCCGCGCTTCAACGATCGCCTTTGCGATCCGCCGTGAACGGCGTTCCTCGCCATAACGATAGATAACATCGGCGATCACTTCCTCGTCTGCTTCGTTGAGAAAATCGGCAGCACTCTCGCCATCGCGGGCCATCCGCATGTCGAGCGGCCCGTCTTTCTGAAAGGAAAAGCCACGCTCGGCCTGATCGAGTTGCATTGAGGACACGCCGATATCAAGAGTGACGCCATCAATATCTTCGTCGGCCAGTACATCGGCCATCTCGGAATAAAGCGCGTGGTGAAGGTTCAGCTTGCCATCGGATTCATCAACCATTGCCTGTCCCGCCGCTATCGCGTCGGGATCCTGATCAAACGCATGAACAACAGCGCCCGCCTTCAGCATGGCGGCGCTATACCCACCGGCGCCGAATGTGCCATCGACATGCGTCTCGCCAGGGGTAATGGCGAGCGCTTCGATCACTTCATCGAGCAGAACGGGAACATGGCGGGCAGCGGCTGCGGGGATCATTTCTGCTTCCCTCCGCTTTTCTGTCCGGCTTCTTTCAGATGATGTTCGACCAGACGCCGGTCGACCGGAACATCGTCGGTCGTGTCCAGCAGCGTCTGGGGGTTCCAGAGGCAGAAGGTCGTACCGATGCCGTGAAACAGGACATGGCTCTCGAGCTTGCCGATTTCCCGCAGTTGCGGTGGCAGGATGAAACGACCGCTGGCATCGAAACTGAGGTCTTGCAGCGAGGAAAATTTCCGCGCGCCTGCGGCATCCTTGTCAAAACTGTCGCCGCGCGCAATCGCCGCTTCCCACTGTTTGTCAATTTCGATGAGCATGTCGGCTTTGCGGCTAAGCCCGAAGCCGACGAGACAATCCCATTTTTCATGGGTACCGAGACACAGGGTTCGGCCATCGCTGCTTTCAACCAGATTTTTGCGCAAAAAGGCGGGCACGGACAGTCGACCCTTGTCGTCTATCGCCGATATAGCAGAGCCTGAATATGCAAATGCACCTGACACAGCGGACGTCCTTCACCCCAACCGGAGGCAATAGTCTCCCCGCTTCAGAAGTGCGCTTTTCAGCGCCCTTCCGGAAACAGAATCCCGGACAGGAAGAAAACCCCGATAACAAAACAGGGTTATCAGGGGACGGTCGGGGATGAAAGGGGATTTTACGGGATTTTATGGGTGCGAATGTTTAACATGTTGAAATATAGTTACTTTAATTTTTACCAAATTTATTTTTTGGTCGAAGCTCCTGCGCTTAGTGTCTGGAAAGGTTCAAAATATCGTCATTTCTCGCTGGCAACAGAGTCAATATGCTCTTCCACCAGAGAATCGATGAACCGGACGGCACCGCTATCCGGCGGCGACCGCCGGGTGGATTCCGGCCAATATGCCGCATTCAGGAAATCCGCATCGGCGACGATCGACGCCCGCCCCTGCCCGACCGAACATTGAACGATAAAATCCGCAGCGCTCGACTTGCATCGCACGCCCGGTGCCGGATTGTCCGTGATCGGCTTGAGCTTGCCAATTCCCCGGGTGACAAAGGCAAGATCGCCAAAGCGAAGGTCGACAGCGTCGATATCCGGCTCGGCGTCAGCGACCAGTTCCAGTCCCCAGTGACCGAGCAATGGCGACAGCAAGCCGCTAACCAAGGGCCTCCGCCTGTCCCCGAGCGGCAGTGCTGACGGCCAGGCCAGATCGGGATCGGTCAGGATGATCACAGCGCCCCCGGAGCGCACCCAATCATCAAGAATGGCGAGGTCCGCCGGGTCCATGGCGCGAGGCTGTGCAAGAAGGAGAATATCCGGATCGTCCTGTTCGAGCCTTTCCAGACTGTCGAGGGCCGTTATCTCATACTGTTCCTGCCAATAGCGATAGATCGCCGCTGGCTCGGACCCGCCGGACAGGATGGATTCCATCGAGGCATTGTCACCCCATACCAGCGGCAGGCTGGTCAAAAGCTGGACGCGCGGCTTGGATAGCGGTTGCTCAGGCGGAGTTTCCGGCGCGCTGCATTGCGTCAGCACCAGCAGCACCGCCACAGCCGACGAGACCATCCGCCAGAAACGCGGCAACTATCGCCGCTCCTGATCCATCGGCGCATCAAGATTCGGATCGGGCTTCAGGTCGGGCACCGTCTGCCCCGGAAGATTGGCGGAAGGTGTCTGAACCTCGGGCTGTCCGGTATCAGGTGCCGGTCCCGGGGTGAGGCCCAATTCAGCGAGCGGCTCGGCCGGTTTTTCTTCCGGCTTGCTGGCGAGCGGAGCGGCGCCATCCTCGGCCTCGCCCTGCATTTCTTCGAGCGCCGTCTGTTCATGGCTGGCTCTCTGGATCACAAAATTGGCAATGCTAACCAGCAGAAGCACAGAGGCAAGACCGATCACGCCCACCTGAATGCGCTGCATCGTATCCTGTCGACCGGACGTTTGTGCCTTCTTATCTCTCATTGGCGAGCCACGGAAAAACCGGCAATCCCTTTTCTTTGAGCCAGGCGGCATTGTAGAGGGAGGAGAGATAACGGAAGCCGGTATCGCACAATATGGTCGCAACCCGGCTACCCGGCCCCAGTTCCTTGCCCAGCGCAATCGCGCCGGCGACATTGATTCCCGACGACATGCCGAGGCACAGCCCCTCTTCCATTAGCAGCCGTTCGACCCATATCAGCGCTTCCTCGTCGGAAATGCGATATTGCAAGTCCACCGGCGCATCTTCCAGATTACCGGTAATCCGGCCCTGCCCGATCCCTTCGGCGACACTGCTGCCCTCGGACTTGAGCTCGCCGTGGGCATAATATTCGTAGAGTGCGGCACCATGCGGATCCGACAAGGCGATGGTGATATTATCGTCTTTCGCCTTCAGCCCCATGCCGACGCCGGCCAGCGTGCCGCCGGTACCCACAGCGCAGGTGAAACCGTCGATCTTGCCGTCCATCTGGTCCCAGATTTCCTCGGCCGTCGTCTCTATATGGGCGCGACGGTTGGCGACATTGTCAAACTGGTTGGCCCAGACAGCCCCTTCGGTTTCTTCCGCGAGGCGGCGTGATGTGTGAACGAAATGGCCCGGGTTCGAATAAGGCGCCGCCGGTACCGTAATGAGCTCCGCACCAAGCGCGCGCAACGTGTCCATTTTTTCCCTGCTCTGGGTTTCCGGCATGACTATGGTAGATTTATAGCCCTTGGCATTGGCGACCAGCGCAATACCGATTCCGGTATTGCCTGCGGTTCCCTCGACGATCCGTCCGCCGGGTTTGAGCTGCCCGCGTTCCTCGGCATCCTCAATGATGAACAGCGCCGCGCGGTCTTTCACCGAGGCGCCGGGATTGGCAAATTCGCACTTGCCGTAAATATCGCAACCGGCAGCTTCGCTCGGGCCGGCAAGGCGGACGAGCGGCGTATTGCCGATCAGTTCGAGTGTGTTTGGAATGATGCTCATGAACCAATACATAGTGCGCGCAATTTCGTGCGGCAAGCGTGAAGCTTTTTTAGGGCCCAAAGCATTGCTTTAGTCGAACTCCCGACGCAGCCGATTCACGAAGATTGCTGGTACGCAGCACAAGATTATCATGCTAGGCCGACGCAAACTTCTGGATTGTAACAAGGAACAGCAACACATGCTTGAGAAAAAATATGAATGTTTCGATGTCGAAATCGACAATGGCGTCGCCCATATCCGGATGAACCGTCCGGAAAAGCTCAACAGCATGAACCGCGCGTTCTGGAACGATCTGCCGGAAATTGTCGAGGATATCGATATCAACGCCCGCGCACGCGTGATCGTGATCAGCTCCACCGGCAAGCATTTTTCCGCCGGCATGGATCTCTCTGTTTTTGCGCCGCAGCCCGACAACAAGATCGATGGCGCGGACAAGCATGTGCTCGCGGAGATGTTCCGTTCCAATGTCAAACGCATCCAGCATAGTTTCAATGCACTGGAAGAAGCGCGCATTCCCGTATTGTTCGCGCTGCATGGCGGCGTCATTGGCGGCGCGATCGACATGATCAGCGCGGGTGATATCCGCTGGTGCAGCAAGGACGCGATATTCTGTATCCAGGAAACCAATATCGGCATGACCGCCGATGTCGGTACTTTCCCGCGCCTGCAACGCTATATCCCTGAAGGCTGGGTCAAGGAAATGGCCTATACAGGCCGCCGGATCGATGCCGCCAAGGCCAAGGAAATCGGACTGGTCAATGACGTGTTCGAGACGCAGGAAGAATGTCTCGAACACGTCATGGCCACCGCGAAAGAAATCGCATCGAAATCGCCACTGGCGGTCACCGGTTGCAAGGTCCTGATCAACTATGGTCGCGATCATAATACGGCAGATACGCTGGATTATATCGGTGTCTGGAACGCCGGCATGTTCCCCCCTTCGCATATTCAGGAAGCGGTCGCTGCCATGGGCGAGAAGCGCGAGCCGGATTTCCCCGATCTGCTGCCTCTCAGAACCACAGCATTGTAGTTTCGCGCGCGCGATCCACCGATGATAAATTTTGTTTATGCCCTGATCCCGGTGGTCCTGATCACCGCAGTGGGCTGGTTTCTGGCGCACAGGAATTTCCTGCCTGACGACAGATGGCGCGCAATCGAAAGACTGGTTTATTTCATCTTTTTCCCGGCATTGATCGTCAATGTACTGGCCAGTGCTTCGTTTGAAACCGTGCCCTGGGCCATGGTATTGGCGCTGATCGGATCACAAGCGGCACTGGCAATGATGGGGTTGCTTGCCAGGCGGGCTGATGACGAGCCGCGAAAAGGGTCTATCATCCAGTCCAATGTCCGCTGGAACACTTTTGTCGGCCTGTCGATTGCCAGCGCGCTGTTCGGCGAGCCGGGCCTGGCATTGATGGCGATCGTGGTCGCGGCCCTGACACCGACTGCCAATGTCATTTCGGTGCTCGCCCTGACCCATTTTGCGGAAGACACAGGGATAGAAAAACCGCATGTGATCATGGATTTGGTCCGTAATCCGCTGATCATCGGTTGCGTGATCGGTATCGCGCTTAATCTGCTGGGCTTAGCTCCCACCGGCATAGCCGAGAAAACGCTCGATATATTGGGTCAGGCGACTCTGGCACTTGGCCTGCTGGTGGTCGGCGCGGCGGTTGATCTGGAGGCTTTCAAGCGGGCCGGCCATACGACATTGACATGGTCGGCGGTGCGCTTGCTCGGCTTCCCGCTGGTGGCTCTGGCGGCAGGATTGCTGCTGGCCCTCCCCGCAGACAGTTTGGCGATTATCATCATCGCCGCGGCCACACCAACCGCGAGCAGCGGCTATATATTGGCGCGTCAGTTGGGTGGTGATGCGACCTTGTCGGCCAATCTGGTCGCAGTGCAGACGGTGTTTTCGGTCCTGACCATGCCCGCAATCTACGCCCTCTATTTGCTGACATTAGGCTGAAAAGCCCGCCTTACTCCGTCTAGCTGAGGTCGAATTTCTCCGGCACCAGTTTCGCGAGGATTTTGTCGCAGCCGGCATTGTTGCGCTGAAAGCAGTCATGCGCCTTCATCGCTTCGAAGTGAGCGACCAGCGCGGGCCAGCGGGATTTGTCCGGGAGACCGGCCAGCATCTCGGTCTGGGCGATCTGCGCGGCAACGGAAATATCGGCAATCGAAATGGTCTCGCCGATGAAATAGCCGCGACCATCCAGATATTGCTCAAGATAATCCCAAAGCGGCGGCAGTTTTTCGTTCCAGGTCTTACGCGCAGTCTCCAGATCCGGCTCCTTGCGCTGGAAAATATTGAAGATGATCGGCCGGAACAGCCCCAGTCCGCCAGCCATGGCCAGACCGGTGTCGGCATATTCCTCCAGCCACAGCGCCCGCCCATGATCGAAGGCATCGGTAGGGTAGACGGCCGATTCCGGCTGCCGCTTTTCCAGATAGCCGCAAATCGCCGAGCTGTCGGTGATCGTTCCGGCAGGGCCTTCTTCGGCAATGTCACGGTCCCGCAATGAGGGAATCCGGCCAAGTGGGCTGATTGCCTTATACCAGTCCGGCATGCCCATGACATTGACGTCCTCGCAATCGTAATCGAGCCCCTTGAGCGCCATCACTGCCTCCACCTTGCGCTGGAAGGGAGACAGAGGCGAACCGTAGAGGACGAGGGATGCGGTCATGGGTATTTTCTCCTGATGTTTGGAAGGTCTTTGGCGGATTGATTGGAGAATGGGAAGTCCTGTCCCTGCTCTTTCTCCCGTGAGGGAGAAGGATGCGGAGACTTGGCAGCTTGCTGCCTAGACGTAGCTGGATGAGGGTGTTCTGTAATCCGAAGCGCAGTACGCCCTCATCCAACGTCGCCTAGCTTCGTTCCTCAGCAAGGCTTTATATCCTTCTCCCTCACGGGAGAAGGCGAATAGCGGCGCACGTCATTGTTGATTCAGGAGTAATCGATTTCCACCGCGTCTGCCGCCTGCTTGGCCAGCTTCCGCGCCGCGCCCGTATCCGCGCCTGTCGCCAGGGCAACCGCCATCCGTCGATAGGGCCGCGTCACCGGTTTGCCGAATATCCGTACGTCCGTTTCTGCGCCCTCGCTCCCCAGCGCCAAAGCTTCTGCCAAGCCGATAAATTCGAACTGCTCGCTATCCCGGTCGGCCAGGATCACCGCGCTGGCGCTGGCCGGTGCGGTTAGCGCGATATGCGGGACCGGCAGCCCCATAATGGCGCGGGCGTGGAGGTCGAACTCGCTGAGATTCTGGCCAATCGAGGTGACCATGCCGGTATCATGCGGCCGCGGGCTGAGTTCGGAGAAAATCACTTCGCCTGACTTGGTCACGAAAAGCTCGACCCCGAACAGGCCCCAGCCCTTGCCGTCACCGGCAAGATTCTCGACAACCTTGCGCGCCATATCCTGTGCGGTGGCGAGCGCCGCGTCAGTCATCGCCGCCGGTTGCCAGCTTTCCTGATAGTCACCGCGTTCCTGCCGGTGGCCGATCGGTGGACAGAAGAGCACGCCATCGCGCGTCCGCACCGTCAGCAGGGTGATCTCGTAATCGAAGTCGATAAACTGCTCGACAATCACGCGCGCCCGGTCGCCGCGCATATTCGCGACTCCATATTCCCACGCTTCTTCCAGCTTGTCCGCGCTATCAACCTTGCTCTGCCCCTTGCCGGAGGAGGACATCACCGGCTTGATCACCAGTGGGTAGCCGATATCCGATGCCGCGCTGGCGACTTCTTCAAAGCTCTCGGCATAATGGTAGCGCGAGGTGGCAAGGCCCAGTTCCTGCGCCGCGACATCGCGGATCGCGTCGCGGTTCATAGTCAACTGGGTGGCGCGGGCGGATGGAACGATTTGAAACCCCTCATTCTCCAGTTCGGCAAGAATTTCGGTACGGATCGCCTCGACCTCGGGGACAATAAGGTCGGGCTGGTGTTTTTCCGCCGCGGCGCGCAGCTTGTCGCCGTCGAGCATCGAGAATATTTCGCGATCATCCGCGACCTGCATCGCGGGCGCATGATCATAGGCATCGCAGGCAATGACATAGGCACCGAGCCTCTTGGCGGAGATCGTGAATTCCCGGCCCAGTTCGCCAGAGCCGAGGAGGAGGATTTTCTTGGTGAAGTTCATGGGGGCGTTATGTTGGGATTGATGGTGGGGCGCAAGCCAGAATAATTTCTTCCCGCTGCGCAGCAATTGGGAAGGTAGCAGTCCACCGGACTGACGGAGGGGCGGCCCCTCCATCACGCTGTGCGTGCGCCCTCCCCAAAGCTTCGCTTCAGGGAAGAAATATTGCAGCCAGCGGTCTTGGCCTCCCATTTCCGACTTGTTGCTTTTCAGTCACAACTAACAGCAAAATACACCCGTTTTGCCGAGTCCCTGCGATTAGTGTTTGATATATTATATCATTACACCTATCTGACGGCCAATTCCAACCTCCAGCAGAGAAGAGATAATCTTGTCCCATAGAAAATTCCTGATTTCCGCCGCAATCCTGGCATTGCCAGCCGCACCTGCCTTCGCTCAACAAGACAATGGCGCAGAACAGCGCAGCAAAGGACTGTCCGACGATTTCCACGATGATGACATGATTGTCGTCACCGCTCCCTATGTTGACCAGCTCGACATCTTGGCGGGAACCTCGGTGCTGTCGGGAGACGATCTTGCGGAAGACCTGCGCGGCCAGATTGGTGACAGCCTGACCGGCCTGCCGGGCGTGTCGTCGACGTCCTTTGCCCCCGGGTCATCGCGTCCTGTGCTGCGCGGCTTTCAAGGCCCACGGGTTCGTGTGCTGACAGACGGTATCGGATCGCTGGATGCGTCCAACACTTCGGTCGACCACGCGGTTACGATCGATCCGCTGACCGCTCAGCGCGTCGAAGTCTTGCGCGGCCCTGCGGTCCTGCTGTTTGGCGGTGACGCCATCGGCGGCGCGGTCAACGTGATCGACAAGCGTATTCCTCGCGACATTCCGGACGACGCTGTCCATGTCGACGCAATTGGCGGCTATGGCAGCGCTGCGGACGACTGGAGCCTTGCCGGTTCGGTCGACGTGCCCCTGACCTCCAAGCTGGTGATCCATGCGGATGGCAGCTACCGCGACAGTGGCGACGTCCGTATCCCCGGTTTTGTCCTGTCACCCGACCTGCGTGCAGACCTGCTGGCAGATGCGGCCGTGGAAACGGAGGAAGGCCATCTCGATGAAGCGGAAGAACTCACCGAAGCCGCCAATCAACGTGGACGGGTCGAGAATAGCGCCAACCAAACCTACACCGCCGGTGCCGGCATCGCCTTTATCGATGACGGCGGCCATCTCGGCTTTTCGGTTAGCTATTATGACTCGGACTATGGTGTGCCGGCACGCCCCGGCACCGAACATGCGCACGGCGAGGAAGAGGATGAAGATCATGATGACGAGGATCACGAAGATCACGAGGAAGAACATGAAGAAGAAGGCCCGGTCACGATTGGCCTGGAACAGATCCGCGTCGATCTGCGCGGCGGTGTCAATCTCGGCGGTTTCTTCGAATCACTGAATTTCCGTGCTGGCTATTCGGACTATGAACATACCGAATTCGAGGGTGATGAGATCGGCACCGTCTTTTCCGTGTCCGGCATAGAAGCCCGCGCCGAACTGGTGCAGGCGGATCATGACGGCTGGCGCGGCGTGATCGGAACGCAAGTTCTTGTCCGCGATTTCAATGCCATTGGTGCGGAAGCCTTTGTGCCGAAGAACAGCCTCGAAAGCTGGGCCCTGTTCACGGTTCAGGAAGTTGATCTGGGCAACTGGGAAGTGGAAGGCGCGATGCGTTTCGACCAGACCGATATCAAGGCCAACAGCGTCGGTTTCGACCGCAGCTTCAATACATTCTCCGGTGCTCTCGGACTTGCTTATGCCCCCGATGACAGCGCCTTGAAGGTCGGCGCCAATCTCTCACGGTCAGAGCGCGCACCGTCGGCAGAAGAATTGCTGTCCAACGGGCCTCATATCGCCACCCAGGCTTTCGAGGTTGGTAACCCCAATTTTACCACCGAGAAAAGCTGGGGCGGTGAACTCTACGCCCGTTGGGATGGAGATGATGTCCAGCTTAGCGCGACGGTCTACGCCAATTTCTTCGATGATTATATTTTCGAGGCGGAAACCGGTGCAGAAGAAGACGGACTGCCGGTCTTCCAGTATTTCCAGCGGGACGCGACTTATTACGGTGTGGAAGCTTCTGCTTCCGCGGTTATCGCCCGGACGTCCAGCTTTAATTTCGTCATTGATGGTGTTGCCGATTATGTCCACGCAAAAATCGACAATGGCGGTGGCCCGGTACCGCGCATCCCGCCGCTTCGCCTGCTCGGCGGGATTGAGGCGCAAAGCGGCCCGGTTGATCTGCGCGCCGAAGTCGAATGGTCCGACAGCCAGAACAGGGCAGCTGCCTTTGAAACCGCAACCGATGGGTTCACCATGGTCAATGCGTCTGCCGCTTGGCGTCCGTTTGGCAAGGATGGCGGCGTTACGCTGCTCGCCTCGGCCAATAATATTTTCGATGTCAAGGCTCGTCGTCATGCCTCGTTCACTAAAGACTATGTACCGCTGTCCGGTCGTGATATTCGCATAAGTGCGAAGTTCAGTTTTTAGGATATGTTCAAATGCAGAAAATTACCGCAGCAATCATGATTTCGTCCATGCTCCTGCTCAGTGCCTGCGCTACCGTCAAAGGCGTTGGCAGGGACATTGAATCCGTGGGCCAGGCTGGCCAAGACGCGATTGACTAGGAATTATGGTTTGTGAGCCTGTCGAAGGGCGCCTCTCGGAAGAGATGCGTAATTTGGCAGGCTCACCACTTGCGGATCACGCCACCCAATCGGTCAGGACGTAATCTCTTTGCTCTTCTTGCGTTCCGTGAACCACATGATCAGCAGCGAAACCTCATAGAGCAGAATCAGCGGAACCCCCAGCATCAGCTGCGACACGACATCCGGCGGGGTCAATATCGCGGCCAGCGCAAAAGCCCCGACAACCATGTAGCGGCGCATGCCCTTTAATTGCTGGCGACTGACCATTCCCGCCCGGTTGAGCAGCAGAAGCAGCACCGGCAGCTGGAAGCATACCCCGAACGCAAGAATGAATTGCATCACCAGCGAAAGATAATCGCCCATTGCCGGCAAGGCTTCCTGCGTCAGACCGCCGACTTGTCCTTCAAATCCCAGAAAGAACCGGAACGCCGTCGGCATGACAATGAAATAGGCCAGCGAAGCTCCGGCTACAAACAGAACGGGTGTCGCAATCAGAAAGGGCAGAAACGCCTTTTTCTCATTGGCATAGAGGCCCGGCGCCACAAAGGCCCAAAGCTGATTGGAGATGATCGGAAAGGCGAGAAAAAAGGCCGCGAACATCGCCACCTTGATCTCGACGAAAAACGCCTCGTAGAGTTTGGTATAGATGATCTTTCCCTCACCGGCGGGGAACGCATCGGTAAGCGGCTGTACGAGAATACCGAAAACCTCGTCGGCAAAAAACATACTGACCAGAAAAGCCACGACCAGTGCCGCCACCGACCAGAGAAGCCGCTGCCGCAGCTCCATCAGATGCTCGATCAGCGGTGCCTTGCTATCATCCAGATCCGGTTTGCTTTGGTCGTTCATGGCTTCGAGTCGTCTGCGGGGGGCAAGTTGGGGCGATCGTCGGCGTCGGCAGAAGGTTCGGCCCTGTCCGCAGAGGGACTCTCCAGCGGCTCCATCATCGGTTCTTCACCCCCGCTACCATCGGGAAGCGCGGGATGCTCTTGCATGATGCGGTCATTTTCAGCCGCCCATTTCTTTTCCATTTCCTGAAGCTCGGCTTCGCGGACCATCGCATCGAGTCCGGTACGGAAATTGGCCATCACCGAGCGTCCTTTGGCCATCCATTTGCCCGCCGTAGCCAGTGCGCGAGGCAATTCCTTGGGGCCGATGACGACAACGGCAATAATCGCGATAATCGCGATTTCGGAAATGGAAAGGTCAAACATTCTCTATATGGCCCTGGATATGAAGGCCGGCCTGATCAACCAGCCGTTTTATCAGCAGTCTTGCTGGTTTCACCTGACACGTCGCCAGTTTTGCCTTCAATCTTGGGGGCGGGATTGGCGGTGTTCGCTTCTTCCTCGGTGATGCCTTTTTTGAAAGAACGGATGCCTTTACCGACATCGCCCATCATCTCCGAAATCCGGCCTCGGCCGAATAGAATCAACACCAGCGCCGCTACTATTAAAATCTGCCAAACACTCGGTTGCATGCGATATTCTCCTTGAGAAATCTATTTAAGCGCTTTCGACCTCGTTTTCCAGCAAAACACCATTATCATCTGGAAACTCTCGCCCTACGGACTCTTCCGAGACTTGCTCTGCGTCCTCGTCCAGTTCCATCTGGTCCAGCACCAGATCTACAGGGTCGAGCAATCCCGCGGCTTTCAGGTCATCAAGGCCCGGCAAATCCTTGCGACTCTGCAAGCCAAAATGGGTCAAAAATTCCGCAGTGGTGGCGTAAATCAACGGCCTGCCCGGTACTTCACGGCGACCGGCCGGGCGTACCCAACCCGCTTCCATCAATACATCAAGCGTGCCCTTGGCAACCTGAACGCCCCGAATCGCTTCGATTTCAGCGCGACTCACCGGTTCGTGATAGGCTATGATCGCCAGCGTTTCCATGCCCGCACGGCTGAGCTTGCGTAGTTCGGCCCGTTCGCGCCGCAAGAGGTGCGAAAGATCCTGAGCGGTTTGAAAATGCCAGCGATCACCGGTTTTGACCAAAATGATCCCGCGATGCTGATAATCATCCTGCAGTTCTGTCAGGATGTGGCGAATATCCAGTTCCTCACCGACATAGGCCTTGATATCGGCGATTGTCATCGGCTTATCCGAGGCAAAAAGCGTCGCCTCAACCGCACGCTTGCCAATATCCATTGCGTCCGTGTCCCGTTCGATCAGGCTGGTATCTTCCATGTCATGTTCACCCATTTGTCGTCGCCTTTATTCTGAGCGGTGCAAAACAGCCTTCCTGTTGCAGCTCCAGCTTCCCTTGGCGGGCCAGTTCCAACGTCGCGAGAAAACTGGACGCGAGCGCGGACTTGCGGAGCTCGGGCGGCGCACCGGGGGGCAGGAAATTCCTGATATCCATCCAGTCAATCGCCTCGCCCAGCATCAGCGACACCCGTGCCAGCGCATCGTCCAAAGTCATCACCATCCGCTGTCGGACGATGTGGATCGCCGGTGCTCCGCGGACTTTCACGCGGGAATAAGCGGCAATCAGGTCATAATATTCGGCCTGCCACTGCCGTTCCTTCACCACCCGCAGTCCCTCCGGGGCACCACGCATGAAGACGTCGCGGCCAATCCGGTCGCGTGCCAGCAGACGCGCGCCCGATTCCCGCATCGCATTCAGTCGCTCCAGCCGCATTTGCAGCCGCAGCGCCAGTTCTTCGGGCGACGGATCGATCTCCGGATCCTTGGGCAGCAGCAGTCCCGATTTCAGATAGGTCAGCCACGCCGCCATCACCAGATAGTCCGCCGCGAGCTCCAGCCGCAGGGTCTGGGCGCTGGCGATATATTTGAGATATTCCTGAACCAGCTCAAGAATTGAAATTTCGCGCAGATCAACTTTCTGGTTGCGCGCGAGGGCAAGCAGAAGATCGAGAGGCCCTTCCCAGCCATCGATATTCAGCGTTAGCGCGCCTTCGTCAGGGGCGACCGATTCGGGCGGGAAAAAGAAGCTTTCGTCTTCCCGTTCTTCACTCATGCCGTTGCTGCTATGAGTTCGTCGCGCCGGGCGAGCAGCATGTCCAGTTCATCCGCAGATTCGGCGTCTTTTGTGTCAGCAATCGTCGCCATCGCCCGGTTCAGCCGTTCCTGCGTTTTTTCCGACATCGGCGCGAGACGGTCGGCAATCCCGATCATGTCATCCATCTTCGCCCAGCAATTGAGCGCAATGTCGCATCCCGCCATCTGGGCCCGTTCGGCCCGCTCCGGAACGGTGCCGGACAGAGCTTCCATATCGAGATCGTCGGTAAAGAGCAGGCCATCGAAGCCGATCCGGTCGCGAATGATATCCTGAACAACGGTCGTCGACAGGGTCGATGGCGTCTCTGCGTCCCAGGCGGTGAACAACAAATGGCCGGTCATCCCCATCGGTGCCTTGTTCAGCGTCTGGAAGGGAGCGAGATCGAGCTGTAATTCTTCGTCGCTGGCGGTCACCGTCGGCAAGGACTTGTGGGTGTCGACGCTGGTCCGGCCATGGCCTGGCAGATGCTTGACCACACCGACCACGCCGCCGCGCTGCAGGCCGTCGAGAATAGCGCGGCCGAGAGCCGCGACCCGCATCGGTTCGCTTCCCAGAGCGCGGTCGCCAATCACATTATTGGCGTCCGGCTGGCGCACATCGAGTAGCGGATGGCAATCGACGGTGATCCCGACCTCACGAAGCGTAACCGCAATCGCCTGTGCATTAAGACGCGCCGCCTCAATCGCCGTCGCAGAAGCGATATCGTAGAGCTTGTCGAACAGCTCCCCTGCCGGGAATTTGGGCCAGAGCGGTGCCTGCATCCGCGCAACACGGCCGCCTTCCTGATCGATCAGGATCGCCAGGTCATCGCGACCATGGATTGCACGCAACTCATCGGTCAGCGCCCGCAACTGCGCCTTGCTTTCGATATTGCGACCGAAGATAATATAGCCCGCTGGGTCGCTATCGCGGAAAAACGCCTTTTCGTCGGCAGTCAGGCTCAGGCCCGTCAATCCAAAAACGGCGGGGGTCATAGCCATGATGATGTCTTCTCACGCAACATATCTTAT
>Ga0209345_10001049_pt1 | contig 34677 bp, 27 predicted proteins | sample Cruoilmetagenom7_FD_187294 | JGI IMG/M metagenome (GOLD analysis project Ga0209345, IMG submission 187294) | Oil polluted marine microbial communities from Coal Oil Point, Santa Barbara, California, USA - Sample 7 (SPAdes) (version 2) | ecosystem: Environmental > Aquatic > Marine > Oil seeps ...
GCTAACCCCTTACAGGGCTACATTGAAGACTTTGATGATTATGCTCGAGACTTGCACCAGTTACTCGACCAAGTATTACCCCAAAAATACCCACAGCATCAACAAAGTGCTTTTATGCTGGCACACTCAATGGGCGGCGCTATTGCATTGAGGTACTTGCAGCTTTATCCTCACCAGATCAAGGCATTAAGCTTGAGCTCACCAATGATAGCTATCGCAAGTAACGGGGTCCCAACTTGGTTAGCTAAATTTTTGGTCAAAACCGGCAGAGCAATAAATCAATGCTTGTCAGCAACTCCTTGGTATTTTTTAGGGCAAAGCGATATCAATCAAAGTACATTTGAGGAAAACCGCTTAATGCACTCAAAACTACGTTTTCAACGTTTTCGTGAGTTATATCATCAACGGCCAGAACTAAAGCTTGGAGGAGTAACATTTCACTGGTTGCAACAAGCACTAGATAATTCAGATAAGCTATTTATTGATTTGAAAAAATTATCACTACCCATACAACTGATGCAGGCAGAAGAAGAATATATTGTTGATAATAATGCCCAGAATAGTTTTTGCCGACAGTTGAGCACACTTAAGCCCGATCATTACCCAGAAAATAAACCAATAATAGTGGCCGGTGCCTATCATGAACTCTTTTTTGAGCTTGACCAATATCGAGATATCGCAATAAATAATGCCGTAGCTTGGTTTGTTGAGCATCATAACGACTAAGGTTGTTAGTCGCTGACACAGGCTTACTTATTACTTAAAGGCTTAACGACTGACAAAGGGTCGTGATGTATAAAGACCTCACAAGGCGCTAATGCTTGAATAATTTCACTCTCAATAGCCTCACCTATTTTATGCGCTTCGAGCAATGACAGATTTTCATCTAGCTCTAGGTGAAACTGAATAAAGCGATCAGGGCCTGCTTGGCGTGTACGTAACTCATGTAAGCCATAAGCACCTTCGTGCGCTAAAACAATTGCTCTTATGGTATTTAGTTCTTCATCTGTCAATTCATGATCCATTAAATGATGAACGCTGGTCCATATTATCTTGCCTGCGCCTATGAGTAGGAATATGCCCACCGCAACCGTAAAAACGCCATCAGCCTGCAGCCAATAACCTTGACTTAAAAAAAGTGCGGCAAGTACGCCTAAATTCAATAACAAATCAGACTGGTAATGCAGAGCGTCAGCACTAATCGCAACAGATTTAGTACGATTGATAACATATTTTTGTAACATCACTAATGATAAGGTCAGCACAATTGCAACAATAGACACAAGCATACCCACTTCCGTTCTAATGATTTGCTGTGGGTTAATAATGCGGTCTACGCCATTAAATACTAATAACAACGCTGAACCTAACACAAATGCGGCTTGCACTAAGCCTGCAAGACTTTCAGCTTTACCATGCCCAAATTTATGTTCTTTATCTGCGGGCGCTAAAGCAAAACGTAAAATAACCACATTCATGATCGAGGCAAATAAATCTAGAATCGAATCTGTCGCAGATGCCAGCATAGCGCTTGCATCCGTAGCAAGCCAAGCGTATAGCTTTAGCACAACTAAGACTAATGCCGTTGTTGTTGCCGCAAACGCTGCTAGCTTAACGAGATAAGCATATTGATTCGCATCTAGTGGTTGTTTCACTATTTTTAACTCCTAGTAATAAATATTAAGCCGTTATTTCTCAAGCATTACTTAAGCATTCGCTTCAAGCACGGTATAATGTTTTAATTATACAATTTATTAAGCACTTGATATGTTAGATGTCGTTTTATTTCAACCTCAAATTCCACCCAATACTGGCAATATAATCCGTCTATGTGCTAATACCGGTTTTAGATTACACCTTATTGAACCATTAGGCTTTGATCTAGAAGATAAAAAATTACGCAGAGCCGGTTTAGATTACCATGAATTTGCAGCATTGAAGCGTCATGCAAATTATCAAAGCTTTATTGAGTCTGAACAACCGAAGCGTGTACTTGCAGTAACGACTAAGTCTACAGGTTACTATGGTGATGTTAATTTTCAATCAGGTGATTACCTGTTATTTGGCTCTGAAACGGGTGGATTACCTGAAGATGTTCGACAGCAAATTCCCGATCAAGACAAAATCAGAATCCCGATGCTAAAAGATAGTCGCAGTATGAACTTATCAAATGCCACTGCGGTTATAGTTTATGAAGCCTGGCGCCAATTAGGCTTTGCAAATTCAATTTAAAGCTTATTTTTAAGTTAGCATATTAGTTAATCATTAGCGCATAAAAAAGGCATACACCATAAATGGGGTATGCCTTTAAATAAATGATTTCAATATTCAGCTATTCAGCTATTCAAATTTACGTTCCCGAGATAATAAATCGGCAGCAGCTAATTTGGCATCTTTACCGCAATAAAGCACTTGATATACTTGCTCAACGATAGGCATTTCTACCCCCATACGCTGTGCTAGCATGTAAACTTCTTTAGTATTGCGATAGCCTTCCACAACTTGTCCAATATCAGCCATGGCTTGTTCCACTTCAGCTCCACCACCTAAGGCCAAGCCAAAACGTCGATTTCGTGATTGATTATCAGTACAGGTTAAGACTAAATCACCTAAACCAGCCATGCCCATAAACGTTGATGGCTCAGCGTTTAATGCGCAACCTAACCGGGTCATTTCAGCTAAACCACGTGTGATCAACGCTGTACGAGCATTTGCACCAAAACCAATACCATCAGCCATACCCGCACCGATAGCGATAACATTTTTAACCGCCCCACCTAACTGAACACCGATAAAGTCGTTGTTACTGTAAACACGAAAGGTTCGTTCGCAGTGCAGTAAATTAGAAATATCACTAACAAATTCTTCGTCTGCTGAAGATAACGATATTGCAGTTGGTAGCCCTGCCGCCATTTCTTTAGCGAAAGTTGGCCCAGAAAGCACAGCTAAAGAAATTTCATTGCCTAAAGCCTCACGAGCAACATCTTGCAACAAGCGTCCTGACTCATGTTCTAAGCCTTTAGTGGCCCACACCAAGCGTGCATCTTTGCGTAAATGTGGTTTTATTTGCGCCAGCATTTCACCAAAAGCATGACTAGGCACAACTAATAAAATATTTTTACTGGCTGCAACCACCTTAGCTAAATCATCACTAACCAGTAATGGCTCAGGAAATTTACTGCCAGGCAAGTACTTCTCATTAGCGCGCGTACTTGCCATTTCAGCAACGTGATTTGCATCACGTCCCCAAAGTAAAGTTTTATGACCATTTCGCGCTAAACAAATTGCCAACGCTGTGCCATATGAGCCAGCGCCAATAACTGAAATTGCGGCAGAATTTGGGTTCATAAATTAGTGCGTTTCAGTGCTTACTTGCGCTTGCTCTGCTTGTGCTGCACGTTGTTGAACATAATTAGCAAATAATGCTTCAAAGTTCACTGGCGCTAAGTTAATTTGTGGGAATGAACCACGGCTAACTAAGTTGGCTACGGCTTCGCGAGCATATGGGAATAATGTTGTTGGGCAAAAGGCACCAATTGTGTGCGCTAATTGCGCTTCAGGTATGTTACCAATAGTAAAAATACCGGCTTGTTTAACTTCGGCTAAAAATGCAGTTTGGTCTTCAACTTTAGCCGTTACCGTTAGAGATAATGTTACTTCATAAGTATCATCAGCAAGTTTCGCTGACTTAGTATCAATATCTAATTGTACTTCAGGTTTCCATTCTTTTTGAAAAATAGCCGGTGAATTAGGTGTTTCAAATGAGATATCTTTAGTATATACACGTTGAATAGCAAATTGTGGTGCTGGTTGTTCGTTTGTTGCTTCTTCGCTGTTTTGAATTTCGTCAGCCATAGTTTATTTCCTGTATATTTATGCCATTATCTAATGGCTTATTATGCTAAGTTTTTCACTTATATTATGATGCTAAAAGTGAAGCTAATTTTCCTTGCGCGTGTAATGCAAATAAATCATCACAACCGCCAATATGACTATTGTTAATGAATATTTGAGGTACTGTTGCAGCTCCCTGACTACGTGTGATCATTTTTTCACGTAATGGTGCATCACCGTCAATTTTTATTTCGTTATAACTAACATCCATATCATCAAGTAAAGCTTTCGCTCGCATGCAATAAAAACAAGTTACTTTGGTATATATGTCAACTGCCATCATGATAATCCGCTGTTAAGAATTTACGACTTGGTGACAGGTAAGCCTGCACTTAACCAAGCATTCATGCCACCTTTAAGTAAATTTACTCGCGTAAAGCCGGCTTTTGCTAGCTGGTTAGCTACTTTACCTGCACTAAGACCAGCACTACATACTACAATGATGGGATTATCTTTGTGCTTTTCAAGAGTAGCGAAGTCATTTTTAGTGACTTTTTCATTATCAAGATGAATTGCATCAATAATATGCCCGGCTTTATAATCTTTCTCACTGCGACTATCTACCACAACACCCGACTCTCTATTCACTAAAAAAGTCATTTGCTGTGTGCTTAATTGTTTAATCGGTGACATTTGAATTCTGATCGTTATAACAATAATCAGTAAAACAATAACTAGCCAAGCCGAACTAAGTAAAGGCTGGCTCATTGCAAAAGTAATAAGTTGATCCATAAGAGTTACATTCTAATTAACTAAAAATTTGCCATAGTATACAGGCTAATAAACTAAACCCAAACTGAACTTTTCATCAACAATAAGATTGCTCAAATAACTTAAGCGCCACCAGCAAAATTTGATCATAAGCTCGAAACATTTTCTCTAAACAGACACAAGATATTCATTGCGTGTCTTGATATACTCAAGCGGAAAAATAATTTTACTTATCTTTGTTCGTATAAAGGAAGCCGTGATGTCAAACAAGAAGTCAACAGTTCTTATTATTTTAGATGGCTGGGGATACCGAGAAAGCCCAGAATCAAATGCCATTTATCATGCAAAAACACCGGTATTAGACGACTTAATGGCCAATAGACCACATATGCTGATTGAAACATCGGGTATGGCTGTAGGTTTACCAGACGGACAAATGGGTAATTCTGAAGTGGGTCATGTCAACTTAGGTGCCGGACGAATCGTTTATCAAGACTTTACTCGTATTACCAAAGCGATTGAAGATAAAGAATTTCAAAACAACCCAACGTTAGTTAAAGCGATTGATAACGCAGTTAGTAACAACAAAGCAATTCACGTTTTTGGCTTATTATCACCCGGCGGTGTTCATAGTCATGAAGATCATATTTTTGCCATGTTAGAAATGGCTGCTAAGCAAGGGGCAAAATCAATTTATTTACATGCCTTTTTAGACGGTCGCGATACACCACCACGCAGCGCTGAAGCTTCGTTATTAAAAGCACAAGCAAAATTTGAAGAACTCGGCTGTGGACAAGTGGCCTCAGTGATTGGTCGTTACTATGCTATGGATAGAGATCAACGTTGGGATCGGGTCGAGTCAGCTTATAATTTAATGGTTTCAGGCCAAGCTGAATTTCAATATAGCCAAGCTACAGATGCTTTACATGCGGCCTATGCCCGTGATGAAAATGATGAGTTTGTTCAAGCTTCTGCCATTACTGGGCCAAATGGCGATACAATTCGAGTGCAAGATGGCGATGCCATGATTTTTATGAATTTTCGCGCCGATCGTGCTCGACAATTTACCCGCTGCTTTACTGATAAAAACTTTTCAGGATTCGAACGTCAAGCACAGCCAAAACTTAGCGAGTTTGTTATGTTAACTGAGTATGCTGGCGATATTGATGCACCTTGTGCCTTCCCAACAGTACAGCTGAACAATGTACTAGGTGAATGGTTAGAAAAACATAATAAAACGCAACTGCGCATTTCAGAAACAGAAAAATATGCCCATGTAACCTTTTTCTTCAGTGGCGGTAAAGAAGACACCTTCAATGGTGAACAACGAATATTAGTTCCTTCACCACAAGTGGCAACTTACGATTTACAACCAGAAATGAATTCGACACTGTTAACCGACAAATTAGTAGCCGCAATCGAAAGTGCAGAACATGATTTTATTGTTTGTAATTACCCTAATGGCGACATGGTTGGGCATACAGGAGACTTTGACGCCGCAGTAAAAGCCTGTGAAGCAGTCGATGCGAGCATCGGGCGAGTGTTAGTAGCTTTAGAAAAAACCCATAGCGAATGCCTAATTACGGCTGATCACGGTAATGCCGAGCAAATGAAAGATAATGTTTCAGGGCAAGCCCATACTGCACACACTTGTGAACCGGTACCATTAATTTATGTTGGCCGTAATGCGCAAACAGCTAAAACTGGAGCACTAAGTGATATTGCCCCAACCATTTTAGCGTTAATGGATATGCCGAAACCAGAAGAAATGACAGGTAGTAACCTATTAACGTTAACGTAAAACTAAGATTATTTTAAGGTGAATAGCTCATCAAACATTTACCAACATAGCCAATCGAGTATTGGCTATGTTGGTTGTATTACGCTGCTAATACTTTTCTGTTCGCTAACGGCCTACGGGCAATCAGACCTAAGTGCAAAAAACACCGCAAAAACAAATCAGCAACTGAGTGAGATCCAACGAAGAATTAATCAACAAAAACAAACATTATCAAATACCACAGTAAAAATTACCGATTTAGAGCAGCAACTTAAAACTGATGACTTAGCCATTGGTCAAGTGGCTAAAAAGCTGCAAGCAACTAAACAAGGTTTGCTGGCAGTACGTAAAAAAATTAGCCAACTTGCGAATGAACAGCAACAACTAGAGTCAGCTAAAAAACAACAAGAACAAATATTAGCAAAACAATTAAGGGCGGCTTACTCTGCAGGGCATCATGACTACTTAAAGTTAATGCTAAATCAACAAAAGCCCAGTAGCGTGCAACGCACAATTACACATTATCAGTACCTTAACGCTGCTCGCATTAAAGAAATAGAGACCTTTAAACAGACAATTGCTAAATTAAATGACATTCGAACTCAGCAGCAAGTAAAAGCGGAAGAGTTTACTCAATTAACCCAAGAGCAAAGCCAACAAAAACAGATTCTAGAGCTATCAAAAGTAAAACAACAGCAAACCTTAAAGGCCTTAAATAAAAAGGCACTGACCGGAAAACAAAGGTTGAATAAACTAGAACGAGAAGAATCAAGTCTCGTAGCTTTGCTGAAAAAAATGGCCGCTGCAGCAAAAGCGGCTGAAAACTTAGTTGGCTTGAGCAAGTTGAAACGTAAGCTAAATTGGCCGGTTAAAGGTCGAATTAGTCACAGTTTTGGATCAAGTAAACAAGGCTATTTAAAATGGAAAGGGGTATTTCTTTCTGCTCCAGTTGGCCGGCAAGTGAAAACCATTCACAGTGGAACTATTCTTTTCTCTGATTGGCTTAACGGCTATGGGCTGGTGTCTGTTGTTGACCACGGCGATGGCTATATGAGTTTGTATGGCCATAACCAAGCATTACTCAAATCAGTTGGTGACAGGGTTGAAGCAGGTGAGCCTATAGCACTAGTTGGACAAAGTGGCGGGCAAGCTGACTCTGGACTGTACTTTGAAATAAGACATGCAGGTAAGGCCGTTAATCCTAAACTTTGGTGCAGGTAAGCCTGTTCGTTCTTAAGTATTGAACTTATCGATTTTACCTGCTCGAACTGTTAACCTAAAATGGTTACTTAACATGAGAAATAATGCCCGTGCTCCGATTACTGCTGATATTAAGCTTGCTGCTTCCTTTTTTTTCCTCTGCCCAATCAGCACAAGTTGCGATTATTATTGATGACATTGGTTACCGTAAAAGCGATTCACAAGCCCTTTATTTACCTGGTGATATCAGTTACGCCATTTTGCCACATACCCCTTATGGAAAAAGTTTAGCCTTGCAAGCAAAAGCACAAAACAATGAGGTTATTTTGCATATCCCAATGGAGGCAAAAAATGGCAAAAAACTTGGTCCTGGTGCACTGACTAGCACAATGAATGAAGAGGGTATTCGACAAAGTTTAACAAATGCTTTTCTAGAGGTACCTTTTGCTTTGGGTATCAACAATCATATGGGGAGTAAATTAACTGAGTTATATCAACCTATGGCCTGGACAATGCAATTTCTCAGCGAAAGAAATTTAATGTTTATTGACAGTATGACCACCAGTGCAAGCCAAGCAGAAAAAATAGCAATACACTTTGGTGTGCCAAGTCTTCATCGCCATATTTTTCTCGACAACAAACTCGAATATAGCTATATCCAAAGTCAATTTGAACAACTAATACGAGACGCTAAACGAGAACATAAAGTAGTAGCCATTGCTCACCCTCACCCTGAAACAATCGCCGCATTAATTAAGCTTTTACCATTACTTGAGCAGAATCACATTCAGCTCGTACCGATATCGGCACTATTAAGCAATAAAGCCATAGAACAGAATCAACGTCTAAGTGCGGAAGATTAAAACTACTAACTTTTAATCTTATGTTTTTTCAAAAGTTGATGCAGATATTTAACCGGTATCGCATAAGTAATGCCACTGGGTTTGCTGATCACCGTTTCTTTACTTTCTTGTACAAAAACTTTATTTATAATACCAATAACTTTGCCAGTTTCGATATCGTACATAGCGCTACCGCTATTACCTGGATAAGCCGTTGCATCTAATTGGTAAACTAAATAAGGATCTCTTAAGCGCTTAATCATAGCAATACTGATCTGTCTTGAGTCATCAACCGGAATGATGGTCGGCGTTACCGCAGCAATAATCCCTCTATGTGTCACAGGATAAAGCCCTAGTACGGCACCAATGGGAAAACCTGTAAACGCAATAGCGCTACCTTCGGGCTTAAAATGACTTTGTGCCAATTGCAAGGCTGGCAATGGCTGACCTTTAATTTTCAAAAGCGCGATATCATGCTCTTTATCTGTAGCAATTAAAGTTGCCACTCTTACTTTTGCAGCTGACCCCTTGCCGGTAAAAACAGCTAACTCTTGTAATAAGCTTTCATCTAACTCTTTTGCAATAACATGACTATTAGTGACAACATAACTACCGTCCCCAATAACAAAGCCACTACCATAAAGTTGATTTTTGGGCCGCCCTGTCGGTGTGTAGACCCCAATACCAACAACAGAAGGCTTTATTAAACGTACAGTTTCAACTAAGTTACTATAGGCTGTTGAACTAAACAGCATGCATATCAATAGCAGTAACAATATCTGTCGACTCATATCTCACTTTTCCTAAAAAATTAATGACTATCGTTGAAGTTAGCACACTTTGTCGCTAGCGAATTCCAAATTTTTGCCCATAATTAAATTACCTAAGTATATGGAGAATAATACGTGGTTAGTATTGTACCTATTTTAGCTGGCGGTGGAACTCGATTGCCTGCGCATATCGGCGTATTGCAAGCGTTAAAAGATTTAGAGATTAATTTCTCTCATATTGTCGGCGTTTCTGGCGGTAGTATTATTGCAAGTTTATATGCTGCTGGACTGTCGATAGACAATATTAAGCATATTGCAATAACCACTAACTATAATCAATTTAAGGGCTTTTCATTAGTCAGTTTAATTCGTAATGGCGGCCTAAGCTCTGGTGATGTTTTTGAACAATGGGTTGATCATCACTTACAAGGTAAAACCTTTATCGACCTCGAAAGAAACTTACATGTTGTTGCCACCGATGTTAAAACTGGTCGCCCTGTTATTTTCAATCGAGAAAGAACTCCTGGCATGAAGATATCTCAAGCCGTGCGTTTCTCAATGTCAATTCCTTTGGTATTCAGTTTCAAAAAATTTGGTCAGCACTTAATGGTTGATGGCAGTATTTTGTCTGAAGACGCCTTACATCGTGATTGGGCAAAGGATGGAACACCTGTGTTATGCTTTCGTTTACGTGGTGAGCATGAATATGACGACCTGAAAACCAATGGTATGTTCCCTATCGTAAACTACGTCACCTTACTTATACGTACATTTATGACGACTATTTCACGTGAGTATATTAATGATGCATTCTGGCACAATACCATTATTATCAATACAGGCCTGTGCTCTGCTGTAGATTTTGGTATGAGCGAAGAAAAAAAGTTTTCATTGTTTGATATAGGTTATCAAACCGCTATGGAAATAGTCCCTATTAAAGCTAAACTGGATAATTAGAAGTATTGTTAAAGTAATGGAGATAAATATGTCACAAGTATTTAATCAATATATTCTATAATAAATAAAACCTAAATTAATTATACAACTAGTTTAAAAACAGGTAATAATGGTTAATATATCTAATCCTTAATAATGTTCGCTAGGAAGCTGAGGTAATAATGAGTTGGAGCAAGAAATTGCTAAATGCGCCGGTAATTGGAAATGTCACCAAACGAATTGCATCGATGAAGGTAAATCATGACGCAATGAATATTGCTGAGCATTTCACCCAATTCTTAAAGCCTGAGGTTGCAATTAACGACGAACTTAGAGATGAAGTATTCCGTATTCGTCATAATGTTTATTGTGAAGAATTAGCATTTGAAAAAGTAAAGGATGAAGGTAAGGAGCACGATGAGTTTGATGGACAATCAACTTTTTCAATGATTAAGCATAAACCATCAAATATCTATACTAGTTGTGTTCGAGTAGTTAAGTCAGCAAATGAATCTGAAGCTCTCCCAATAGAAAAATATTGTATCGAAGCTATTCAAAATAAAGAGCTACATCCAAGTAACTTTCCTCGCCATGAAATTGCTGAAATTTCCAGACTGGCTGTAAAAGCTGAGTTTAGACGACGTAAAACCGATAAATTTAAAGGCTCGGCAATTGGCGCGATTAGTGAGTCAAGCTACTCAGAAACTGAGCTTAGATGCTTTCCATTTATTGCAATAGGCTTATACATGGCAGCAGCAACCATGTGCATTGAAACAGGCGTAAAGCATATTTATGTCATGATGGAACCAAGACTAGCTCGTAGTATGAAGTTTGTAGGTATTAACTTTGTACAGTTAGGAGATCCAATTGATTACCATGGTTTAAGAGCACCTTATTACATTAGCCCATCTATCTTTCTGGAAAACTTATCTCCTGGGTTTAAATGCCTTTATGAGAAAATATCTCAAGATATTTGCAAACATTTATCATTGGTTGAATAAAAGCGCTTTATTCACTATCTAACCTGAGCCTCGAATAGCACTGTAATATCGGCTCTTGTAAGTTTAGATATCACATGAAAAAAGTGATATTAGTTTATGTTTATCACCTGAGTATCAAAGTATTTCAGTAACTTTGAACGCATATCAATAGGAAACCAAATGTTTAATTATGAAGAGGCATTTTCCAGAAATATCGGCTGGGTCACCAAGGAAGAACAGCAAAAACTTAGAAATACTAAGGTTGCCATTGGAGGTCTAGGTGGTGTTGGCGGAGATCATACAATAGTACTCGCCCGCTTAGGTATAGGTAATTTCCACATCTCAGATCTTGATGACTATGATGTTGCCAATTTTAACCGCCAAGCTGGTGCTAACATGTCTACTTTAGGTAAAGCTAAAGCAGCAGTTATGGAAGAGACAGTAAGGGGTATTAACCCAGAGGCGACGATAAAAAACTTTGATTCGGGTATAAATGAAGACAATCTCGATGAGTTTTTAGAAGGGGTTGATATATATGTTGATAGCCTAGACATTTTTGTTCTAGAAATCAGGCGCAAAGTCTTTCGTCGCTGCTACGAAAAAGGTATCCCAACAATTACCGCCGCACCTATGGGCATGGGAACCGCTTTTCTTGTCTTTATGCCGGGTAAGATGTCTTTTGATGAGTATTTCGCTATCGTTGACGCTGCTGCAAATGCAAGTGAAGAGGAGAAAGCAAAAATTTTCAATGATAATATTATTCGCTTTGTTATCGGTGTTTCACCTTCTGTCCAACAGCGCCACTACTTAGTTGATAGATCTTCAGTTAACTTCCTTAAAAAGAAAGTACCCTCTACCTGCATGGGGATCTCATTAGCCGCAGGTACCTTATGTACAAACGTATTAAAAATTATATTACAGCGTGGCGATGTAATTCACGCGCCTCATGGTATGCATTTTGACGCTTACAGAAATAAACTAATTAAAACTTGGCGACCTTGGGGCAATAGAAACTGGCTTCAACGCTTTATGTTTTGGCGAGTTAAAGTGCTACTTAAAGACAGCGATTAAGGCACTATAAGCTCAAATTTAATACCTTTAATATATTGCAATAGCTCTAATAAAGAACGTAAATAGCAGATACCAAACTAGTTAACCAAGTGCATTGTAACTTTATTTAATTTCCTGCTGAGTTGAGCGCGTATAGAGCTGTTAAAGTACAGATCTTAATAAAGTGCAATTATAGGCTGCTGAATGTATCCGGTGGCCTTTTTTATAACTAAACTCACATCACAAAATATCCTCACGCAAAATATAAAGTGTTATATACCTACAATCTATAGTGCTTCATTAGCTTTGTATAAAAGTCGTACACTATGGGTATTACTTAAACTCTAAATTGTTGCTAACAAGGGCAACATCATAGTGCATGCATCTCAAATACTAGTCTTTGCCCCCCCCCCTTTAAGCCTATTGCCAAATATTGTTTGCAAAGCTAACTACATAGAAGACCTGTACACTACACTCATATAGTACTAAATAAATCGAGTTTAGTTTTTTCAAAGTGTTGAGTAAGCTAAAGCCATTTAATGTGCAAGGTAGCTATTGTAATAAAATACTACACAGTAAGTTTTTAATTCAATATTTTAGGCTACTGGATAACTTTATATGTTCGGTAAAGTTTACTAGTCTCAAAAAAACAAAAAAACCGCCAGAGGCGGTTTTTTTGTTTTTAATAACTTTTCTATTTCAGCTTATTTAGCTTTACGGCGTGACGCACCAGCCATACCTAATAAACCTAAACCTAAAATAGCAAGTGTAGTTGGCTCAGGAACTTCCATGCTCACACGACCTGTATGGTTAGCAGCAAGAATAGCTGTGCCACTAGGCGCATCAAACACTATTTCATCTGGAGCTTTAGCAAAACCAGAAAAACCAGCGCTAACGGTTTGGTTAGATGACCAACGAACGTCACCAAGTGCAGCCCAATCCGCTAAGCTTTTATCTGTACCCAAATGGTTAAGAGTGAAATCATTTTCTGCATTATTTGCAAAGTTACCTACAGTACCATTAAAGACTTGTTGCGCTTGACCAACAGTGTTGTTTGAACCACCAGAATTAATGCTTAAGTCAAATAAGTTGTAAAAACCTGCAGCTAAACCTGTGTTAATAGCATTCAAAGAATATAAGCCAAAATGTAATGTACCTGAGTTGTATACGAAATCAGTACCGTTCCATACACCCATTAAATCATTAAAGTAGAAAGTAAACGCGTAATCGGTACCGTAGCCATCCATTATCGGAAATGGATTAGGTGCAAAGCTACCTACGTTATTGCCACCTAGTGTACCTAGGTTTAAAAGCTCTAAACCACTAGTCAATGAATCAAAGCCATTTGGTCCATAACCACCGTAAGACTGGATAGTATCACCAGCACTTAAAACGCCATCACCATTATCAGTAACTAACGATTGTGAGTTGTAAGCAATTACAAGCTCGTTTATTGGAAACTGGTTGCCCCCAGATGTGCTAGCACCCCAACCGGCATTCCAAGTAAGTGTATCTGCAACTGCGGTACCTGACAAACTAGCTAGTATGGCAACTGATGTTAAAAATTTTTTCATTTTATCTCTCCATTATAAATTCGAAACTTCTGTGTTTTAGTCAACTAAGTTTGAAGTATCCAAACAATTATCATATATACCTACATGGTAAAGCATCCATCATGCCAACTTATCAAGATACTGATATATATAGATTATATATAAAGTCGTATATTAAAAACTCTATAGCTGTTAAAAATCCTGACAACATAATTCCAGTTTAGCTTCACCTTCTTTAAACACTTTAGTTGTTAGTTCGTTTTTATGGTTTTCAACCTAGCGATCGAATCATCATTCAGTAATTGCTTATCAACTTTAAGTAATAGTGCATTCACTTCGTTATAGTCTTGGTTAGCAGATAATGCCTGTATGTAATGAACAAGATAATTTTGATTTTGTTTATTAGCTTCATAAGCTTTATAAAGGTAATCTAGCGCTTCTTCAGCATTACCTGCCTGCAACTCAATAAGACCATATGTATTGATAACCGCAGGAATATTAGGCGCCTTTTCTAAAGCTTTTTTTGCAAAGCTAAGTGCCGTAGATAAATCATTTTGCTGTAAATATATATTCGCAATGTTATTCATAAGCACATAATGTTCATTAGTTCTCTTAGCTAAATCGCTATATATTTTCAATGCTTTTTCAGGCTCTTGCACTGAGTATAGTTCAGCTTGTTGCAACATTAACTCAATTGTTAATGCATTATTCTGTTGAAAGTCATTAATTAATGCTAAAGCTTCATCAATTTGATTTAATTTTTGCATGGCATGTACAATATCAATTAATACCGTAGTAGTTGGTCTTTGGTTATACACAGCCTGGAGATCTCGAATAGCTTGGCTGTAGTTGCCATTAACAAGAGCTATCCTCCCTTTTGCAACACGATACCTTTCAGAGGTATCTGACCTATCGACCAGTGTTGAGAATAACTTGCTAGCATCATTAAAGTCATTATTTTGAAGATATAAAAATACTAAATTTAATGCCTCGCTTTCGCCACCAAGTTTAAGTTCAACAATTTTTTCTTGCTCTTTAATAACTGCAGCGGCGTCGCTTTGGGCATTGTATATAACAGCTTTAAGCTTTCTCGCTTGTAAAGCTTGTGGGAATTGTAGCAATATTTCGTCAAGCTTCTCTAAGGCGATGTCATCTTTACCAGCAAAAGCAAGTGCTTTGGCTTCAACAAAGCTCAAGGCAAAATTATTTGGGTTTTTCTTTAGCGATAACGCTAATAACTGCATTGCATCTTCAGTTTTCTTAGCACGCATATAAAACCCAGCAAGAATAATACTCTCTTTCACCGCGTAATTTGAGCTCATAACTAACTCAGTTAATTGCTCATTAACTGCTGAATAATAATTATCAATTTTCCCTATGCGATAGATTGCATTTATAGCTGGCTCATTGCTGTTATCTAGCTTTAATACTTTATTATATAACACTAGGGCCTTGTTGATGTCTCCCTTACTTTCGGCGATGTTACCGGTATTAAACAGTGCGAGAATATTGTTTGGCTTCTCATTCAACACCCGATTAAATGCCTCTTCAGCTAGCTTAAGCTTCCCTTGTACTTTATGTGTTACACCCTCTAATGTTTTCGATAACACAAAGTTAGTATCTGCAGCTGAGCGAGCAACTTTAAGCGCTTCATCAAAGCGTTTATTTTTTAAGTGTTCCATTGTTAACAAAGAAATAGCTTGCTCAAGATCAGGATTAGTTTTTAATGCTTGCTCGAAAAACTGAATAGCCTCAGCGTCATTATTAGCTAACTTTAGTAGCCCTTGCTGATAGGATAATTGACCACTAAAAGGGTCAATTTCCTGAGCTTTATCTAATAAATGACCAGCTTTATCTAAATCACCTTGTTTAAATAATTGACTCGAAGACAATGACAGAAACTCTGTATCTAGATCTTCAAGAGGTGCCTCAGTAATCTCTTGGTAAGAATCGTCGATATAGCCAAGCTCTAAACCTATTGCATTTAGCAATTTTCGCGCGGGGTGTTGTAAGGTGAGTTGGCTCTTAAAGCGCCCTAAATAACTATATGCAGCTTCTAACTGACCTAGCTTATAAGAACTATAACCAGCTATAATACTCGCGCCAATCATATCTGAACGACTTCTAAGTGCTAATTCAGAGAATTTTTTCGCACTTTCGTAATCGGCATCAAATAATCGTGCTTGTGCCTTAACCTGATTTGCTAGCGGATTATTTGGGCTAATCGCAAGTAGTAAATCAGCCTGCTCCTCTGCGGCTTGAAATTCTTCGTCATTCACTAACGCCATCATATATCGCAAACGAATTTGTGGGGCTTGTGGGTGAAGGTTTAAATATGAATTAAACGCTTGTGCTGACTCTTTTGCTTTTTTGTCACCGTAAAAGAAATATCCTTGATACTCATGCGCTTCAGGGAATTCAGGGTTTTGTTGCAAAATTTCAGCAACAATACTTAAGGCTTCATCTGTTTTGTTTTCAGTCCAAAGTTGCACTGCTGTCGCTAACTGATAATATTCTGAAGCACCCTTTGTAGCGAGTAGTTCAGCAAGAACAACCTGCCCTCGAGGGAGATCATTCTCTTTCAAATATGATGTCGCTAAAAAAAACTTAACTGCTACACTCGTTTTTTCATTAAGCTGCTTGTGATTTAAAAGTAGATCTTCGATTGCAGCCGAATCTTCAAGGTTGTAATAGACTTTCGCTAATAATAAAATCAGGTCATCTTCTGAAGAATCATTTTCATATACTAGCGTTAATTCTTTAGATGCATTTTGCCATAGGCCTTGTTGAACATATATTGAACCAAGTAAGAATCTTGCTTCTATATTATTTTTATCTGCTTTTAAAACATTTTTTAAACTAATAATAGCAGCATTACGCTCGTCTTTATCAAGCGCAACTTTTGCTTCAGCCAAGTACTCTGTAGGGGTTTTATTATCTCCACACCCTAAAAGCATTGTCGTTATCAGGACTCCAGTACAAGCTAATTTAGACTTATAACTAATATACATATAAATTCCTTAATTTTTTTAATTACACAATCGTCCATTTTTAAATGGTAATTACTTAAACTAACTTGCTATTTTTATAATACTTCAATTAGCATTTTTTCAGCTTATTGAAGTATTATGCAATAGAGCTCTAGTCAGTTTTTTTATTAGCTAAATTTATTAAAAAGCTCCTTCTTTTCTCTCTTTTTAAATCACTAATTTGCAATCGTTTTAAAATAGATAGTGCATTTTCATTGTTCTTATTTGAAATTAATACTTCAGCATAGTTCATTGATATATCAAGGTCTCTGCCCTCAGATATCTTATACGCGCTAGCAAGTGCTTTTGATGCTAATACTATTTTTCCAGCTTTAAATAACACCATTCCTCTTGTATCAAGAACATTAGGGTGCTTTGGCGCTAGCTTTACAGCTTCAGCAGAATACTTTAATGCTAGCTCCAAGTTATTAACATCAAGGTTCAACCAAGCTAGATTATTCAATACTACAACATTGTTACTTTGAGTCTTAATTAATCGTTCATATTCAGCGATAGCCTTGGTAGGATCCGTTGCAGTGTAATCATTCGCTAACATCATGCGTATACGATCATCTTCTTCATTTGCTTGCAAATAATCTATCAAAACACTCTGTGCTTGCGCTTTTTGGTTACTGCCTTTGTACGCCATCGAAAGTAGCACAGCATTTTTACTTGATGGGAAAGCTTGATAAAAGGCACTTAACTTATTAGTCGCTTCGACAAAGTCTTTTTCAAGTAACGCAATACGCCCTGCTAAACCCAACTGAAGTTCGGGTTGAATTTCCTTAAACTGTTGGTCCTGATATAACTTTTTAGCGTGATAAAGCTGATTCGTGTCTAATAGCAATTGTATTTTAACAATCTTCAAAACCAAATTTTCTTGATGATGATCCAACAAGGCCTTATCTAAATATTGTAGTGCTTTATTGGTTTGACGTTGTTTAACATAATAATCAGAAAGCATTAACACGGGTTCAATATGATAAGGGTTGGCTTGTAACCACTTTTCAATTGTAGTAACTAATTGCAGCTCATTTTTTTGTTTTTTATAAATAGCTACACGCTGTAACCAAGCTTTTTTAGGTGTTTTAACACTAGCATCCATTGTATTTGAAACAGCTAAGGCATTAATCAGATCATTTGAACTGATTAATGCGTCAACATACAGCAGAGTTAACTCTATATTATTAGTAGCATTTTCATATGCTTGCTTAATTTTCAGCAATGAGTTTTCATCTGTTCTTATTGCATAGAAATACCGCAAAGCTTTTGGGTTATTAGGATATTTATCAACCGCACGTTGAGCAAAACTCTCGGCTTCTTTTTTATTGCCTTCATTAAGTGTTATTTTCGCCAGCTCTGTTAGAGCAAATATATTATCAGGCTCTTTTGTTAAGCTTGTTTGTAATGCTTGTTTTGCCAAATCAATTTTTTGCTGGGCAATATAGACCGCCGCAAGCATATTATAGCTAGCAGCTGCCTCAGAGTTCTGATCTTGCCACTTTTTAGCAATAGAAAACGCCTTATCAAGATCACCCGACTGTAAGGCAGCATAAGCAATAGCAAGCTCAGCACCTTTTAAGTTCGGATTTTCCTCCAATGCCAATTCTAAATTATCAACACCTGAGGGATCGTTCATCAATAATTTTAATACCCCTTGTCGTGCATTATCTGCTGGATCTAATTTATTTGTACTGGCTGATTTCTCTGCAAACTTTCTCGCCTCTTGCTTAGCGCCTACTGAATACAAGTTAAAACTTAAAGCAGAGAGGAATTTTTCATCATCTTTATTTTGCGGAGAAAATGCATCTAGCGAATCGGTTACATCATCTATCAGACCTAATTGAAATTGGCTAACGATAAGCATTTTCTTTGCAGGATGCTCTGGCACTAAAACATCAGTAATGACAGACAAGTGATTATGCGCTTTTTCGAAATTACCTAAATGAAAAGAGCTTGCGCCTGCAATTAAGCGTAACTGTGGTAACTGCAAGTTTCCTTGAATAGCCTTTTCAGCAAACTCGACAGCAGAAGCGTAGTCTTTTTTTACATACAGGGCAGCAGATTTAACGTAATTAGCGATAGGCTGGTTCGGCAGCGAAGCTAAAATTATATCGGCATATTTTTCAGCCTCATCATATTGATTAGCTTTTAATAAACTATCAGCAAGCAATAAATATACAATACGGGCATTTGGCTGCAAATTGCTATAACGCTTATAGCGTTCGCTCGCTTTAACATGATCCTGTTGAGCTGTTGCTAGTTGTGCTTCCAACATAACTACTTCAGGGTTATTACCAGCAGTACTGCTAATGGTATTAACTAATGCATCCGCTTTTTCAATATTACTCTGATTCAATTCAACATAAGCTTGAGAAAGAATGGCAAACACATTGGCTGGTAAAATTGAGACTGCTTGACGTGATGATTCTATCGCTAATTCAGCTTGCTGTGATTTAATCGCCGCGAGTGTTTTATAAGCAAGGTATTCAACTTTACCTTCATCAGCTAAAGACTCGACGCCTTCAAGGGCTAGAATGCTATTATCGTCATTAGCAATTAAATAGGCTCTTGCAAGCGATGGTAATAACTTACCACCTTGATAGTTTAACGACTGCGCTCGCTCTAATTCTTTCACTGCATCCAATGCATTACCTAAAGATAAGTATGCTTGCCCCAACAAAAACCTTATTTCACTATCATCAGGTGCTAATCTAGCCGCATTTTTTAAGGCGACAACCGATTCTTTATATTGGCTTTCTTTTGAAAAATTTTGTGCTTGTATAAGGTAATCATTAGCACTCTCTTGCTCGCCACATGCAGATAATGCTAAGGCAAGTGACAAACAAATGGTGAGTGTTTTAGTTCTAGTTTTCATTTTCTTACATCCAATGTGTATCGAACTTTATTCAATTCATTAAATACAGGCTCATCTATTGATGAGCCTGTATTTATTACTTACGGGTATTAAAAAGCGGAATATTTATTTGTAAATCATCATAGAAACTATGATCTGTTACAAGGATGGCGGCATCAGCCCACGCTTGCATTTCTGATAGCGAACCTACATTGGCACAATCCCATGCATTCACAAATGGGTCGTGATATTTAACCTCAATACCATGCGCTTTAAAGTATGACAATATGCCATCAGCAGGTGTTTCTCGACAATCATCAACATTAGCTTTATAAGCAACACCTAAAATACAAATTTTAGTGCCATTTACAGATTTGAGTAGTTCCAACGCTTGTGCAGCAACAAGAGCAGGACGTTCATCATTAATTTTACGTGCTAAACGGATAAACTCACCGGCTTTAGTGTTTTCTACTAAGAACCACGGGTCAATTGGAATACAGTGTCCACCAACCCCAGGGCCTGGGTTTAGTACATTTACACGAGGATGGCGATTGGCAAGACGAATAACTTCATGCACATCAACCTCAAGCTCTTCACAAACTTGTGATAACTCATTCGCAAAAGCGATACCGACATCACGCGAGGTGTTTTCAACCAGCTTTATACATTCAGCTGTCGTTAAGTCAGTTAAAAATACTTCACCATTAACAAAGCTTTGATAAATATCTTTCACTTTCTGTTGAGCTACTTTGCTAGAGGCGCCAATAATTCGGTCATTATTAACTAATTCATTCAAGGTTTCGCCTGGAATGGCACGCTCAGGACAATGCACTACCTCAACGTTAAGACCAGCATCGGCAAAACGCTGCGCTACGGCTAAGCTCGTTTGCGGAGAAATCGTTGACTCTATAATCACAATTTGTCCATCTTTAGCGACTTTAGCAATGGCGTCTGCAGCTGCAAACACATAGCTGCGATCACATCGGCTATCTTTATGCGGTGTTGGTACAGCCACTAAATAGGTATCACTTGATGGAATAACAGTCGACGCTTTTAAAAAGCCTTGGCTGACAACTTTTTTAATCAGCTCTGGCATGCCAAATTCATCAAATGGGCACTCACCACGGTTAATTGAATCAACCTTATCTTGGTTCAAATCAACACCTGTAACTGCATAACCTGCTTGTGCAATTAAGCTTGCAATAGGCAAGCCCATATAACCCATACCAATAACAGCTAACGTTTCATTTTTAGCAACAATGGTAGCGGTATCAGTTTGAGTAAAGTCCTTAACGATCACATCAATAATATATTGAGCAACATGACCATCCCCAAAAGGATTATCCCACGAGTAATCATCACGACTTAGCCATTGTTTCGCGGCTTTAACCGCTTTAACTGCATCTCTACCTACTAATTCACTCGCACCAACTTCTACCGCTTCAGGTCGTTCCGTGTTTTCACGTAATGTCAGGCTAGGCACACCAAGTAAACAAGCTTCTTCTTGAATACCCCCAGAATCCGTTAAAATTAACTTCGCGTGCTTTTGCAATTGAATAAAGTCTAAGTAACCAACAGGTGCAATTAACTGTAAGTAGCTTGGCAGCTCAATATTAAATTCTTTCAACTTAGATTGAGTTCTAGGGTGAATAGGCCAAACAATAGTACCTGTGTAGTTTTTATGCATTTCATCAAATAAATGCAGTAACTCTAAAAGATTTGACGATACATCAACATTAGAAGCGCGATGAGCGGTAACAAGGAAGTACTCACCTGCTGTTAATTTTAGGTCAGATAAAATATTGCTGGTATTGGCGGAAATTTCTAAATGTTGAAATAATGAATCTGATACGGTATTGCCAACCGTATGTATCTTCTTGGTTGTTATGCCTTCTGACTTAAGAATTTTTTCTTGGTTAGCGCCAACTGCAAATAAGTACTCACTAATGTGGTCAGTCATTATACGGTTAGTTTCTTCAGGCATAGTGCGGTCGTAACTTCTTAAACCTGCCTCAATATGACCTACTTTAATATTTAATTTAGACGCTGCTAACGCGCCTGCTAATACCGTATTAGTATCACCCTGCACAAGTACAACATCAGGTTTCTCTTCTAATAAAATAGGCTCCATTTTTATTAGAATATTACCAGTTTGATTGCTGTGTAATCCAGAGCCAACGCCTAAATTATAATGTGGAGCGGGAAGGTGTAACTCATCAAAAAAGATACTATCCATCTCTTTTGAGTAATGCTGATTTGAATGAATGATAAAAAATGGAATATTTCTTTTTTCACACTCTCTGATCACTGGCGCCATTTTTATAATTTCAGGCCGTGTTCCAACGATGATGCCAATTTTCATTTAAATTTCCCTACATGATAATAATATTAATTCAATTCAATATACCCAGTTTACCTGTTAAAAAAACTTTTAAAAGTACTAAGGCGAAAAGCAAGTCAATAATATTCGACTTCGTTCTTTACATATTGATAGGTGGCATTTCAGTATTAACCGTTTCATAAAGCAATAGCGTGACAATCAAAGTGTTGATACAGTAATAAGACTATAAATGGAATGATGCTAACTTAATATTAGCCAAACCTTTTTCACTAACAATAAATCAATTAGCTAATAATGACGCATAACACTGATACACCTCCTTTAAAGAAAAACACATTTAAGCTTACTTTCGGGCTTGTGCTTATTTTTGTGTTATTTGCCTTTTTGAACATCCCTATTTTGAAAACGATATGGGAAAACAGTTTTGACGATGGCACCTATTCACACGCCTACCTTATCCCTATTATCTCAATATATTTATATTATAATTTGGCTAAGATTGGCCAACTAAGGTATCGCGAGCATGTATCTGTGCTACCCGTATTGCTTGTTATTATTAGTGCTGCGTTGCTTTTTGTTATGTCGTCTGCACAAATTAGTCTCGGTTATTGGGCGGCAACATTAGCTATTTTATTATCAAGTATCATGCTGATATACCGCACAAGTTGGCAGCTCATATTTCCAACGCTGTTTCTTGCCTTCCTAATGCCAGGCTGGGGTTTATTAACAGCCATATTGCAAAAAGTTTCGACAAACGCAGTAACATTTTTAATGAGCTATAGCGGAATACCCACTTTTGTAGAGGGTAACTTTGTCACTATTCCTGCAGGCGTTTTCGAAATTGCCGGAGGCTGTAGTGGCCTAAGGTACTTAATAGTTTCACTCGCCATTAGCTCATTATTCAGCTTTTTGTATATCAAGAACACAAAAAAAGCATTACTGTTTTTTACGGTAGCTATTTTAGGGGCGTTAATCACCAACTGGATCAGAATTACCGCATTGATCCTTATTGGTGAATATACCGACATGCAAAGTGATTTAATGACTGATCATAATGTTTTCGGATGGTATTTATATATTCCCTTTATGTTTTTACTGTTTATGTGGGGTAATAAATTAGCTGATCACGACCTGTTTTCAACCGCAACTATCAATACAACGTCGCCAAACAGTACTTTTCCTGCACGGGTAAATATTTTCATCCTGTGCTTAGCTCTTATTGCTTCATCAACAGCACTAAAATCATTAACTCTGAACGACTTATCATCAAGCACTGAAATATCAGAAATTCAACCGATCATTAAACGCTATACCACTGTAGAAAAAATACCATCGACTACCGCTAACGCCTCTGATATTTACTTAAAGTATTTTTTCAATGGTACGTTAGGCCAGGGAAAACCAACCGCTCATGACAATATTTATATTCCACTGGGTTGGCATGAGATTGGTGAAGAAGTTATAGGTGATTGGAACTACATCACTATTGCAAAACAAAATAGAGTTGCATTAATACGCTACAGTTTTGATATTAACAATCAAAAAACAGCTTATGTTGGGGCCTTTAAAAAACAACGAATTAAAGCGGCTTTAACTGGTCAAAGCAAAACTTATTTACACTGGCAATTCAGTCATTGCTCAAATGATTGCATGTTAGAAAAAGGTACGATTCAACAAGCTGATAGATAACTATCAATATCATCTTAAAAAACAATGTTTATGGCTTATATTTAGATATAAACATTGTTTGTCGTTACCAAGTCACTCCATGCTATCATTCTCGTGAGAAATTAAGAATATGATAAATAAAGTAATTAAATTACTGTACTGGATTGCTTTATTAATAGCGCTTGCCATTGCGATTACAATTTTTGCGCCTGCAACAGAACATTTAATTTTATGGCAATATGTTATTTTATTTTCACCGCGATATTGCTATGTATTTCTTTGTTTATTTTTACTAGCAGTTTCCCACAAACTATCAAAAATCCAGCGCTATTCTTTACCTTTGTTCTTTCTGGTCGGTTACTTCTATATCGATATTCAAATCAATTTCAGCGAAGGTACTCTTGACGATAAAAATGCGATAACACTGGTGACCGCTAACCTTGGAGAAGGCTCTAAACAGCCAAAAATTGAAGCCTTAATAAAATTTTACAATCCAGATATACTTTTATTACAAGAAGCAGGACATTTAGCGGCACTCAAAGTATTTAAAGAATATCCCTTTAGAGATTGCAAAGGTAACTTGTGCTTTATTAGTAAATATAAATTCACCAATAAAGAATACTTGGATAGTGCTATGTTTAGTGGCTACGGAAAATGGGCCGCTTTTTATGAAATAAAGCTAAATAAGACAAAAGTAAACATTGCCAATATCCATTTCCCATCAGTCAGAAAGGTTTTTAACAACTTTAATGAAGTAAATAATGTTCATGAAAATCGCATTATTGCAGCAGGTATCATTAATGAATGGGCATCAACTAAAAGCAACGTAATTATTGCAGGTGACTTTAACATGAGTGTTTCTGATAGTTTATATAGACAAAAGCTTTTATCATATAAAAATGCTATTTCGAGCGTTGGCCATGGCTTTAATACGACGGTTGACTATAAATATAGAGGCTTTAGCGTGCCTGGCATTAGAGTTGATCATATATTACTCTCGAAAGAATTTAATATCGAAAAGGCAATAGTATTAGAAACATTGGGCGGCGATCATTACCCTGTTTTATCAAAAGTATCATTCAACGGACATTGATAATGATTAAATATACAAAATGGTACTTACCTATTATTTTTTTAACGCTATGCCTTTGCTCATTGCACAGCACAGCGCAAGATCACTCAATAAAGCTGAGTATACCTAGTAATCAAAAAACATTACTACTGCCAGTCCCAAATGCCAAGATAGCATTAAATTCAACATTAAAGCTTACATTGTTGGGGCGAAAAATTGACACCAATTTTATGGTTCTTAATAAATGGAATACAGAAAAAACGCAAAAATTCATTAGATTATTAACAATCGAGCTCAATGACAAAAACAATACAGCCAAAGGAGAGAGTCTAAATTACACCTTAAGCTGGAGCACAACGGATACAACAGGCAAAAATATTAAGCTAGCAAGTTTAGCAAACAAGACACAGCCTTATTTGATTTACCCAGATAAGTCATGGTTAGCTCAAAGCATTCTATTGCATCCTAAAACGAATAAGATAAATACGGATTGGTATACTAAACCACAATCGCTTTATGCCAACTTTGTGACTAATGAAGCGCTGCTTAATGAAAAGGGTTACCCAAAAAATCAATTTTCACAATGGTTATTTGACCGACCTAGGGCAATCTACCAACTATATATACTCACGGAAGATCCTAAGTGGCTTAAAGAAGGCACAAAGCTAGCAAAATTCTACTTAGCAAACATCGACGATTCCGGCCAATTTAAATTACAAGACAACTTTGACTTAAAGTACTTAATGCCTAATGGATTACTTTATTACTACTTGCTAACCGGTGATAAAGAGATAATAAGTGTATTAAAAACTTTTTATGACCGAGCATTAAGTTGGAATCCTACATACGATGGTGAACATAGATTCTGGACTGAACGCCATCAAGCAGCAGCATTAAATATTGCGATTGCCTACTGGGAAGTAACTGGTAGCATCGAAGCTAAAAATCGAATAGATGAAATTATTGAAGCTACGGTACAAATGGTTTTCAATCCCAGAGATAATTGGCAGTTAAGGGGCTGCCCTCAGCATACTTATAAATCACATGAAGGTAAGTCCGGTGATTCTCCCGTCTGCTCGCCATGGATGATGGCTTTATTAAGTGACGGTTTATGGCGCTACTATCTCCTTAGCGATGATAAAAAGTCGGCCGCATTACTTAATGCTTTCGGTGATTTCATGCCGCATTATGGTATTCATTTCGCTGACGATAGATTAAAAAATATGGTACTCCCCCTTTACCTATCTTCAATGGATAATAAACGTCTGCAAATTAAGAACCAATGGACTGATCGCCAGCATGCATGCGATGTGGCTGGTCTCATTGGAAAGTCTTTATATATAAAGAAAAAAACAACTGAAGATACTTATATACTACAAGAGCTTTTTAACGTATTTGTTCAGCAGTGCAAAGACATTAACAAAAAATATCAAAACAAAAAACATGACTATTTACCTATGTTACCACCAAGGCGTTTTGGCTGGACATACTCAACCACCAGTGATTTACCTTGGTTAGAATCATGGTTGAACACACACGGCACACAATGACTTTGATAACAGAAAATGAACAAGCGACTAACAATGTTCAGTGGCAATTAATTACGACTTTTGATGACTTAAATGCTCTTGCGCAGCAATGGCAAACATTAGCGCAGCAGTCTTCAGCGGCGAGTCCATTCTCTTCTCCTCAATGGCTGTTAACTTGGTACCGTACTTATTGGCAAAGTAATTGGACGTTAATGACGCTAGCGGGTTACGTTGACGACAACTTAGTCTCTATATTACCTTGTTACATCCAAAATTCATTGCAGTGGCCGCACTTAAAAGTGCTACACCCTTTAGGGCAAGGGGAAGTAGAAGAAGCAGAAATTTCATCAGAATACCCTGACGCTATAATAGCAAAAAAATTTGAAGCGGCAGTTTTACCCGAACTGCAAAAGAAATTAGCCGCACTCGATATAGATAAAATTCTTTGGGGTGCTGCTTTACAAAGCAGTCACATTAAAGGGCTATTAGAAACAGTTTTCAAATATACCGCAGTAACAACCCATAGCCGATATTGTATTGAACGCTCAAAGTGGACACTACAAAGCTTAAGCAAGAATACCCGTGCTCGATATAAACGATCAAATAATCAATTAAAAAAAATCAATGCGACTTATCATTGGGTTGATGGGAAAGAGCACGAACGTTATACCGATTTACTTACTGTATATCATCAAAGCCTGTGGAAAAGCAGAGGTAACAAAGGCGCCTTCGCGCACGAAGACTTTAAGCGTTTTCATGAGACATACAGAGCTAAAAACACCATAAGAATAAGCGCCATAACCGTTGCTAATAAGCCTATTGCGATTAACTATTATTTTTTCGATGATGCTACGCTATATTTCTATCAATGTGGTTGGGACAGCGAGGGCTATGCAAATTTTTCATTAGGTTTATCTTTACACCTGTGGAGTATAGAAAATTGCGCTTACAAGTATTACGACTTTATGATGGGAGAGCTAAAAAATAGCTATAAAGAAAAATTTGGTGCTCATCGGGAACCTATGACCAATTTAGACATTAAGGTAAACCCTAGAAAAGTCTTTCTAGATAAATTAGTACACAAAGCTCTTTCTTTTAAAGCATAAGCATTGAGAAATATTGAAGATCAAAAAAAACATGATAGACATTTAATCTGTTTAATAGATAATAACCTCGATTAGAAATAATAAATATTTTCAACGGTTTGTGAATTTCGAGAAACGATTGATAATTTTTTCGAAGATATACTTCCCAATATTGGAAACATGTTGGAAAGTAGGAACAATCACAATTTTCGATGTTTAATTCTGCATCTTGAAGTGTTATGAATATATACGACTATTCCGTATGTATCCATCCCAACTTAAAGAAATGGTTTCAATTAAAAAAATCTAATTAGTAGCTTATTGTAATATCATGAATATTTACATCAGTAATATTACCTAATGTATGTAACCCCATATTCTTTCCTATCACGACATTATCAAACTCATGAGTAATGAGCAATTCATCGTTCAAGTATATATATACTAATTTATCTTTTGTAATCACCTTTAAGATGTAACTAGAGTCTAATAAAGAACTTAAATTCCTTGCGATCGTTTTCCCTCCGACATCCCAAACTCCTACATGTTTATATAAGTAAACACCTCCCCACTGACCAGGATATATCCGGGCGGTATAATACTCATTGATAGAGTTATTAAATAAAATATTAATACCATATTGTCCATTATTATTAGCGCCAAAATTACCTTCTATACTATAGTGGCTACCTAAATCAATTATATCCTTCAGTAATAATTGACCCGATTTAACTATATTAATATTTTGATTATCTATGCTCCAATCGCTTTCTTGCCAAAAATCAATATCTAACATAAAGAAATCAAAAGACATTGACTCAGAATAAACATCACCCACTCCATCATCATTAATGTTCTTTACTTCATACCCTAAAAGAAAAGAGTCAACTGTTGTGCTACCTCCTTGTGCAAATACACCATTACCTCCCCCTGTAAATGGTATATTGTTAGTAAAGTTTATTTGTAAAATGTCATTCAAATACACCTTTACATTTTTATTCTTGACCACTGTCACTAACTTGAAGCTTTGCAATGACGATAAGTTAACTAACTTACTTGCTATTACCTTTCCGCTCATATCCCATTTTGAAAAATGCTTATATAAATAAACACCACCATATACACCAGTAATAAACCTGGCAGTGTAAAAGGTGTCAGTCTGATTTCCAAAAAGAATACTCTTATCAGACATATTGTTATCACTTAAAGTTAAATTTAATTCTATACGATAATCATTTCCTGCATCAATGTTATCTCCTAATGCTAATAAGCTATACCCCTCAGCTTGTAAGCCATTGTTTATTACAAACCACTGGTTATTTTGCAGCCAATCAGCTTGATAATCCCCTTCAAATTGATCAAAGTAACTATAGGTATATTCTCTCAAGGGCTCTTTAATAACTGTATTAGGATTATCGGGGGTACTCCCATCAATGTCAGCGGTAGGTAACTCTTCACCTTTTTCAGATAAAACCCATAAATATGTTCCCCAATAATTACTCCGGTTACTCCAATTAAAAGCACGCTTAGTATATGATAAGCCTCCTCCACAATTTTTCAAAAAAGTATCATGTAACTTTGTTATACGTTTTTTTAACGCGTTTGCTTTATCTATATTTTTTTCAAAGTAATATGCAACAGCTAATGTAAAAATAGCCTCTGATGTATGGCTATCAGAATACCAACCATTACTTCGCTGGGTTGCGATTAAGGCTTCACTGCTCGCCTTAGAAGAGCCACTATAAAGTATGACATCACCATTTTTATTACAGCCCCTTCTCCAAGATTCGCCATTGGGCAAGCTATGTAAATCAGAACCAAATTTATCTATATATCCTTGAGAGTTAGCAAACCCCCAGAGTTCAAGTGCCTCTCCAGAAAAACGTATCATTTCAGGTATTCTATTATCTTCAATAATAAAGTGAGCTTGCCATAACGCATCTGTTATATTTTCCATCATCCATGGTGAAAACCGACGGTCGTCAAAATTTCCGTTTCCGGGATAGGTATTACCCTCGTGCCTTCGCCACGAGTGCCTAAAGCTTCCATCGGGAGATAAACCATCAGGATTATTATTTTGATGCTGGTAAAGGCTTTCAATATGTTTATTTACATAACTTAAAATCGTAGAATCACTTACCAACTCATATCCATTGATAAGTGTTAATAGTGATAATCCCGTATGACGCTCTGTAAATACTTCATCTTCTTTGTCATATAAATCATAACTAGAGCCTTGCCAACTGTTGTCGTATACAAGCTTAGACATATCTTTAATAAGTTGATCATCGTGTAAGCTATCATCACCAGTAAGAGCGACATGAATTTTTATTGGCTCTATATATACGTATTTATTATCACAAGCCCTTCTAGGGCTACTATCAATATCTAAGCCTCCTCTACAACTTGAAAGATCGCCACTACGCTTTATATGTTTATTCCAGAATCGATATGATAGAAAGGCCTCTCTGTAGCAATCTACATCTGATGTTCTCATACATCCTTTATATAGAGCTGAGACTCTATCAAATAACCAATTAGCAATAATATTTCGAGTGAAATCCAACTCTCGTCCCCAAGAAAATTGCTTATCCCAAAAAAACATTTGGTTATCATTATTCATCCCTTTAAATGGTGGAATAATTTGAGATTGCTCTAACCAAGCAGTTTTTACAATAGGAATAACAAAAGGAGACCGCATACCTGCTTTATTGGGGTTATCACTTACTTGGGTACCAATATCGTATAAGCGTTCGTTAAGGTCCGAATTAAGATTACGAGAGCTGTTATAGGTAAACGAATAAGTAGTAACTTCGCTACCTTTGTTTAAATAAAACTGAACTTTTACTGCTCGAATTGTATTATTAGGCTTTTTTTTCCAATGCCAATATAAGGTTGGCTTGGTAAAAATAGCAACATCATCGCCAACTTCGTCATATATACGAAGTTGGCTTATATCTTTTAATTGCCCTGGGGCGAATGGAATACCTAAAGTAACAAGTGTCTTAGTAATTAACGGCGTTTCAGGCGTTAATAATATAGTTTGATCTGTAAGCTCTACTGCATAAGTAGGAACTGGTTGAAAGTACAAAATAACAGCTAATATACTAACGGTAATATTCAGAACTTTATGAAAAGATTTCATAAAACGCCTCCTCAAGATAAGAATAAATTCAAACCATTTTGGTTGTTAATTCCCTATTTAATTGTCAAAAGATAGCAAAACACAAAATAGTATCCAACTAAGTCGATATGTAAGTAAGCAGTAAATATAATCAAAAAAATTAGTAACTTAAATAAACCCTAAACATTAAACCTCTCCCCTTTTGACTAGGTATAGACTAAATAAATTAATTAATATATAAATTAATTTATTATTTTATAATAAATCACTGTATTTTTATTTCTAGCCAATAAATATCCTGTATTATGACTCCTCGTTTATGTGTAGCACCTAAGTGAGGAATATTAATGTTATGGTCAAATACGCCCCTATAATAAAAAACACAAATTCTAATTTCGCGTTTATTCTGCTTTATCTCTACACTATCGCTGTGTTTATAAGACCTCATGAAATGTTTCAAATAAGCGTAGATTGGATTTTAGTTAAAATTCTAATAATTTCTTGTTTTATTGTTACTCTTATCTTTCATCGGCCTTTACAGTGGACTATTCATCATTGGCTATTAGTTATGTTGCTGCCCTTTATCGCACTCTCTGGGTTTGTAAACGGTTCCGGTGCAATAGGAATTGGTGAAGCACAAAAAATGATTGCTGCCGCAATTATCCCCTTATTTTTATTTTCGACTTGTGTAACAAGTGTAAAACGACAAAGATATTTGATGGTTTTATGCATCGTAGCCGTAATATTTATGATTCATAATGGTCATTACCAACAATCAAGCGAGTTTAATTTAGGCTGGGCTTTAGACACACAAGGAATGGAGGCCAATGATAGAGAAACAACAGTATCTCGTATGACTTATTTAGGATTTTTTGCAGATCCTAATGATATCGGTCTATTTTTAGTCATGTGTATACCATTTATCATCTACTTTTTTACACAAAATAAATCATTAACCAAAATAACAATGTTACTCACTCTAAGTGCTTTTATTTATGGTATTTATATAACAGGGTCACGCGGCACACAATTAGGTGCACTGTCTCTAATCCCTATATATTACTTAGTTTTGTATGCTGGTCCTAAAGTAATGATTGGGGCAGTGTCTATTGCCCCAATAGCTGCGGTTGTATTAACAGGTTTAACTAAAAGTATTGATGCATCAGCAAATGGCCGTTTAGAGGCTTGGTATGCCGGAATTCAAATGATGTTATCACATCCAATTACAGGCATAGGCAAAGGCAATTTTGTTGACCATCATGGCTTAACTGCCCATAACTCTTACATATTAATATTGGGGGAGCTGGGTATTCCAGGCTACACCTTGTGGGGAGGAGCTTTAGTCTCCATAGTACTAACTGGTTATTTATTTATTAAAAAGTCGAGTAAGATTGATTACACGACATTGACCGATGAGCAAAAAATAGAATTAAAGATTAATAAAACTTTATTCTTTTCAATGATAGGATTCTTAGTAACCGGATTTTTTTTAAGCAGGTCTTATACCGTCATACTCTTTGTTTTCTTAGGCATGACAATAGCATCACACATTAGGCTAACTAAATTAATGCCTGAATTAGGTAAAGAGTGTTTTAATATTAATGTAGCTTTTCGTTCAATGCTATATTGCTGGGCCATTATTGTGGCCGTATACATTGCTTTAAAATTAGGTCTTTAGTTACTCAAGAGTAAAATTGATGGCATTAACATCAGGCTCTAGTTAATTAGTATTTTAAATAAAAATATTAACTAACTAGAGATTTAATGCCATTAAATCTATTCTCTATAAATACCTTCAATGGACGCTCTAAGTACCTTGCAATAATAAAAGCAGTTAATGAGATAATTGCAAGCGCCAATAAAGGGAGTAGAAACAAAAAAACGTCAGGAAGTAAGTTTTTAAATTTAAGAGTAAATGCAATCATAATATTTTCATGCATCAAGTATAATGGATAACTTATATAGCCCATAAACACTAAAAAACGATTACTGAGAAATAATTGTAATCGCGAACTAATTATAGAATAACCAAACAGTAAACAAAGAATGGTTATTGCGAAAAAAACATCTAAGCTTGATTTCTCAACTGCAACCGCAGCAGAACTACAAATACAAATAAAACAAGCGAATAAAAACCAGCTTTTATCTTGAGTTTTTGTATAAAAATAAAATGCAGAACCTGCAGCAAACCAGCCAAAGTATTTTAATGACAAATGCGTTGCAACTGAGTATAGAAAGTAAATAAATTTATTCGTAGTATAGTCTTGAGCGATATATGCTGCGAACCAAGCGCAAAATAAAAAAAACAAAATATAGACTAGTTTTTTACCCCCAAACAAGAAGTAGAGAAATGCTGAGATAACATAAAATTTAAACTCTACATATAGTGACCAAAAAGCACTTTCAATACTATCTACCGTACCTATTAATTTACTAATATAATATGGCTCTATAAATGTCAATCCAGGTATCAAGTCCTTTATATTTATAATACCGTTAGGTCTTTCAAAGAAAAAACTAGACGTTGCATAGATGAAGCATGAGCAAATCAACATAGCAGGAAACAGTCGCAACCATCTTTTGATGATAAAATGGAAAAAACCATTGCACTTTTCTAAAGTCATCAGGATAACAAAACCGGATAATAAGAAAAAAAGCTGAACACCAAGATAGCCGAAACTAAATAACGGAAAGTCTGCATATTGGTCATTATAAGGCACTAAGTTTGTCCACCTAGAGTAAGCATGAAACAAAACAACGAGTAAAATCGCAACACCTCGATGACCATCAAGATAATTTATTCTACTAATAGCTAAATATCCTTTTATTATTTTTTATCATTTTTATTTAATGCTATTTTAAGCTGAGAAATCCATAATTCATTCCCACGCTTATTTAAATGGACTCCATCACCAATATGTAAATTTTCATCAAGAGTACCTAAAGGAGCAGCCCACTGATTAGTATCTATATAGTTTATATGAGAGTAATTATCAGTTAGATCTTGAATTTTATTATTCAGTTCAGATATAGCTAAATTATTAACCTTTTGAGTAATGTTCTCATCAATAAAAAAAATAGAACAAATCAACACCTCTACATTAGGTGGAATGCTGTCAAATATTTTTTTAAAATTGGCAATACTCACATCAGCGCTTTCATGATATAAATCATTATGCCCCACAGCAAAAATCACACGTTTTGACATGGCAATAGATTGATATAAAGGCAGCCTCTTTAAAACGCCTGACGTTGTATCACCACCTATTCCAAAGTTAACGGAGTTATTAACGATTGAATTTACAGCTAAACCTTGAACTAAACTGTCACCAATAAATATATTCAGGCCAGGACCTAAATTAGCATCAACACGATGATGAAACGCTGTCATTTGCAAATAATAGGGGCTAACAACGTCGCGATCATTAAACATTTGTTTGATTGTTGAACTTTTAAACAAAAAAACAATAAGCAACGCATGAACTAAGGCTAAGTAGATTATTTTTAACATATAATTAAGTTCACTATTTACCAAACGACTCTGTAATAATGTACATCTATTTAAGCTAATTGCCTTAATGCCCATTCCATATAGTTTTGCACAAACAATGGTGCTTTGGGTTTGATTTGCTTGATGATTACATTAACTGATTTATCGTACCCTTTAAATATAAACAATAAGTTAACGTATATAATTGCAAAAAGAAGAGACCCAACCATCATGGCTACAATTCCTGATAGAAAATAATTAACTAACAAAATGGCAGCACTTGATATCAGAGCAGGAATGACAATACGCAACAAGTCTTTAGTGGGCAGCATTTTGTAGTTACAGCTTTTGGCTAAGTAGCTATAAGATATTAATAAAATAAATACTAATACGCCATACACTATTAGAGCTCCATCTAAGCCCAAGTAAGGCACACATAACAAACTCAGAACTACGGCTATGATAAACATAACAGCATTAATTTTTACCATACCAATTTGTTTGTCGTGGCTAATTAAGGTTAAATTAGCCCCCTGATTAAGCGTCATAATTGCTTTAAGCATGATCATTACTTGTAAACAAAATACAGCTCCTTCATAACGTTCACCGTAAAGTAAGTTAATAATGACATCTGCATATAACGCAACAGGTATAGCAACTAACAATGATAGTGTTATTAAATAGCGTTCAGCTTGCTCTACTTGGCCTTTGACATCACCATTTTGCACTGCATCAGTAATTTTAGGCAACAGTATTTCTTGGTAAA
>Ga0209345_10001051_pt1 | contig 34624 bp, 36 predicted proteins | sample Cruoilmetagenom7_FD_187294 | JGI IMG/M metagenome (GOLD analysis project Ga0209345, IMG submission 187294) | Oil polluted marine microbial communities from Coal Oil Point, Santa Barbara, California, USA - Sample 7 (SPAdes) (version 2) | ecosystem: Environmental > Aquatic > Marine > Oil seeps ...
TCAAGATCGGCCCGCTTTTTTCTCGACCTTGGAAAGTTAGCGGATGATCAATGCCCGCGGATTCATCAGCAGAACATGCTCATCACGCATCAGCATGATCCCATTGAGCTCATCGACGACCGACAAATACCGGTGCTCACCGAGCAATGCCCGGAGCGTCAGTTCAATCTGAGATTGACCCACTGCAACACCCGGAGCCTGGATAAAGCCGCCCAGCATCTCCTGGATCATGGTCTCAAAGCTCGGCGGAGCGGGATAGTTCGCAACATCAAAGTCAACCAGATCGAGCTCATCAGCAAGATCGTTGATAGCGTCATCAAGCCCACCGATCTCATCAGCCATCTTCAGACCGATCGCATCAGATCCGACAAACAAACGCCCCTCTGCGGTCTTCCCAAGCGCGATCCCGTCGCGCCCAGCCTCAACCCGCGAGGTAAACAGATTGTAAGTGTCAGTCATTTCATCGCGGATCAACTTGATCTGCGACTCGTCCCAGATCCCCGTCCCAAACAGACCAGCAACCGGACCACGCGAACGCTCAACAATATTCAGGTGCAACCGCTCGTATACATCCCCGATCGCGTACTTGCCGCCGACCACCCCGATCGAACCCACAATACTCGATGGATTGACATACACACGGTCACCGCCAACAAGCACATAGTACCCGCCAGACGCAGCCATCCCGCCTACCGAGACCCACACAGGCTTGTGTTCTTTGAGCCGCTGGATGCCCTGCCACATAATCTCAGATGCAATCGCCGATCCACCTGGTGAATCAACACGAATCACCACACCCTGAATCAAATCTTCTTTAATCAGTTCCTCGATCGCGTTCCGGATTGTCCGCGACCCGACCTGAGCCCCGCCGCCGAACATCCCGCCTTTGCTCGAGTCCCCATCAACAATCACGCCATTGATATGCAGCACAGCGATCGTCGGATGATCGACCTGAACCCCGCCCTGCTGCGACATCATGCTCAAGAACGCGAACGGGTTTGATAAATCCATCGAGGGCCCATCAACCGCATACGGGTTGGTCACCCAACTAACCTCCGCGTCATAAAACTCCGCGAGATGATCTTTCAGCTCAGGTAAGTCAACGACCTCGTCAACAAGGTCAACCTCAACCGCCTCAGCACCAGATGCCGCCCAAGCAACAACCATCGCCTCATCGAGTTCGCGTCCGCTCAGGCCACGCCCATCCATCATGATCGAACGCATATTGCCGTACATCCCATCAAGCAACGACGAAATATTCTGATCCCACTGCGAAGAAGGCCCCGAGCGCGTCGCGGTCTCATTGGCCCCTTTGTAATCCCCTACCTGCACCATCTGAGCCTTGACCCCAACCCATTCAAACATATCCGCGAGATACATCTCTTCCATATGCATCCCTGGGAATGACACATACCCCCCAGCCTGCAGCATCACCTCATCGGCATAACTCGCCAGCATCAATCCGCCCGTGTCGTACCCCTCAGCGAAGATATGAACCTTCTTCCCCTCGTCCTTGTACCGCTCGAGCGCCTGACCGAGTTCCTCAACCTGTGTGATCCCAAACCCCGCGTCCTTGAGCCGGATCACCAGCCCGTCGAACTCATCGTCAAACGCGAGCGTATCTATCGTGTTGACGAGCCCAAGTAAAGTATCTGCACCGTCCCCAAGCCACGCCATCCCAGCGTCATGCTCGACTGGCACCCCACTAATTTCCAAGACCGCAAGCGACACCTGGTCCTCAGCGACAGCCGCAGAACTCATAGCCGTAACCAATCCAGCCATACCAATCAGTGCCCGCCGCGTACTCAGTGAATTTTGCATTGAGAATCCTTTTCTCTACTTTGTGTGTACAAGCTAAGTACAGCCCGCACTCATTGAAATCCGTAACCAATATCTCCGCACCACCGTGCGTATGTAGTATTGTAAGTAAATACCACGCCCCGGTTTCACGAACGCCCCCCCCGAGCGTCTTTTTCACGATTCGTCTCAAAGACATCGCTCAACCCAACCCCCTTGTGCATCAGCACAGGCCTTAGACGCACCGTATCAACAACAATATTCACAAGCCCAAGCGTGATCAGCACCGATCCCAGCGCCACAAGAACCACATGTAGCTGCATCAGCAGATCACCAACCACCCCTCCCAGCCCGCCATTGCCGCCGCTCAAGATCCCAACAATATTGAAAATATCCCCAACCGCCGCAACCCCGAACGACGCCAAAACCGCATAAATTGACTGCCGATCCACCCGCCCGGTCCGCACAATCACCGACCGCATCGCCAGCTTGAGCGCATTGGGTCGTATCCCCAAGATAATCACCACCACACCCGCAAACATTCCCAACCTTAACAGCGATCGGTCAAGATACTCCGACCCAGGATTAACCAATCGCATCGAAGCCGACTGATCAAACCCACGATAGATTACTGCATAAATCAGAACCACAGGGATGTACGCAGAGACACCAATCGCCGCCCTCATCGACATCCATCGCCCCATATGACGGTACGGCCGGATCATTGTGAGTGCACCAACCCCGGATAAAATCAATGCGATCAGTCCCGCCATACTCACCCAGCCAACGAGACCCAGATTCACATTTGACTTGGTCCGCACGATCTCATCAACTTGTAATACCCACACAGCAAGACACGCAAACAAAGCCCCGAAACTCCACAAAAGAATCCCATAAGCACTCAGCCGTGGCATGCTCAGATCTTCGAGTTCCTCGGCTTGCGGATCCACAATCCCGAGCAAAGTCGCCCGGATAGACATCTCGCACTCAGGACAGACCTCTCGAATAGACAGCCCCCGCAGGTTGTACCCGCAGCCAATACAGATCAACTCCCCGGTCAACTGCCGAGCAATCGTCTCCACGCCCGGCTTGTCCGGGACCACACCATCTGGACCACTTTCGCTCATTACACTCCCACAACATTCGAGTGATGAACAACCAGCATACCACCATTTCCGGTTCCAATGCACCCAAACCCCACTTTCAGGCGTATTGTTCTCCGAATATCACAGGGACACACATGACCAACAACCATACATTCCTCGAATCACTCCGAAATCAAATCCAATCCGTCTACCTCGGATCCTCAGGCTCGATCGACCAGCTCCTCTGCTGCCTCCTCGCCAGAGGCCACGCCCTCCTCGAAGATGTCCCAGGAGTCGGCAAGACCCTCCTCGCCTCCTCACTCGCTAAATCCATCGACGCTTCCTTCTCCCGCGTCCAGCTCACCCCAGACATGATGCCCGCCGACCTCCTCGGCTACGCCATCCTCTCACGCGACTCCGGAGAGATGCGATTCCAGCAGGGGCCAATATTTGCCAGCATTGTTCTTGCCGACGAAATCAACCGCACCAGCCCAAGAACCCAGTCCGCCCTCCTCGAAGCAATGAGCGAAGGCCAGGTCTCCATGGACGGCAAACAACACAAACTACCCGACCCCTTTATGGTCGTCGCAACCCAAAACCCCAACGACTTCCTAGGCACCTACCCACTCCCCGAAAACCAACTCGACCGCTTCCTTATGCGAATCTCACTGGGATACCCGGACGAACAGAGCGAACAAGAACTCCTCGAACTCCGCCCCTCACACACCATGCTCGAAAGTCTCAAGCCCGTAATCCACGCCGATCAGGTCTGCGAAATCCAGAACGCCATCGACGCGATCCACCTCAGCGATCCAGTCAAAAAATACATCGTCAACTTCGCACGCGCCACCCGCGACTCAGACGAGATTGATGTCGGCATTTCCCCCCGAGGCTCCCTCGCCCTCGCACAAGCCGCCCGGTCATGGGCATGGATCCAAGGCCGCGACCATGTCACCCCCGACGATGTCTACCAACTCCTCGTCCCAGTCTGCGCCCACCGCCTCGTCATTGGTGGGCCCTCCACAGGGACACAATGGACCAAAGCCGCCAATCTCATCCGCACCATCGCCCACGAAATTCACGCCCCGGTCTAGCACCCAAGTAGCTTCGCCACCGCCTCGATCGGATGCAACGCCCTGACCCCGGTCGCGTCCAGAATCTGATTCCGGCACGATGTCCCCCCCGCCACCACAACCGCCCCATCCCTCCTCCCCCGAACCGCAGGCATCAACCGCTGCTCCCCGATCTTCATCGACAGATCATACTTCCCCTCCATAAACCCAAACGCCCCTGCCATCCCACAACACCCCGCATCAATCAGCCGCGCATCCACGCCCATCGCCTCAAACACCCCCATCGTCGTCCCGCTCCCCCACAACGCCTTCTGATGACAATGCGTATGCACCAAAATCTCCCGATCGCAATCTTCAATCTCCATCGCCGACGGATGCTCATTCCAGTTTGATCCCACAAAATCCTCCACCAACCGCACCTTGGATTTCAATCGTTCCAGCATATCCAAGCAATCCTCCCCTACCAAATCCCCCCACTCATCCATCACCACCGACAATGCCGAAGGCTCAATAAACAACACACCCTCCACATCCCGCCCTCCAATATACGAATCAATCCGAGCCAACGACCGCTCCCCATCCCTCTTGGCAAACCCGAGATGCCCCTGCGACACCGCCGACCGTCCAAGATCCGAAACCGTCAACACCCCAACCCCATACCCCAACTTCTCCAAAACCTCCACCGTCGCCCCCACAATCCCAGGTTCTGTGTGCGTCGTCATCGAATCCGACATCACCACAACCATCTTCCGAGCGTTATCCGGAATCGCAACCGACTTCACTGACGAAGCAAACCTCGGTAGCGACCGATCAGAATGAATCCCAAGGCCATGATTCAGTACCGACCGCACAGGCGGGAACGCCGATACTGCATTACTCAACCAAGGCAATAGCGAACCCAATCGATTCAGCGAATGGACTCGCGACAACATCTGCACCTTCAAAGGCACACCATTTTTTTGAAAACCCTGCCATAGATACTCGCTCTTGAGTTTCGCAATATCCACCCCACTCGGGCACTCCGTCTTGCACGCCTTGCAACTCAAACACAGATCCAGCGTCTCAACCGTCTCAACATCATCCCACTGCGCATCGCCGCCCTCATCCCCAAACTTCGATTGCCCCGTAATCGCCAGCCTCAATGCGTTCCCCCGCCCGCGAGTCGAATGCCGCTCTTCAAGCGTCCCCTGATACGAAGGACACATCACCCCATTCATTTTCTTCCGGCACACCCCCGCCCCATTGCACATCTCAACTGCATGACCCAGCCCACCCTCGTCATCAAATCGCATCCCAGTATCAACACCATCAATCGTCAGATTCGTAGCCCCAGGCCGAACTCTCGTATTGACCGAAATCGATTCAATCGACCCCGGCGAAACTATGTTCCCCGGATTCATCAATCCATGCGGATCAAAAACCCGTTTAACCGCCCGGTGTGCCTCCATCAACTCCGCCCCCATAAACCGCTCAAGCACAGGCCCCCGCGCCCGCCCGTCCCCATGCTCCCCAGACGCCACTCCACCGAGTTCCTTCGCAAGATCCGCACACTCAGAAGCAATCCGATGCATCGCCGTTTCATCCACCGGATCACGCAAATCTAGGAGCGGCCGAACATGCAGCACCCCCACAGACGCGTGCGCATAGTACGAAGCCACCGTCCCCTCCCGCTCGACAATCACACGCAACCGCGACGCAAACTCCCCAAGCCGCGCAACCGGGATCGCGCAATCCTCAATAAACCCCAAAGGCTTCCGCGCCCCCTCCACCCCATGCAACAACGGCTCCCCAGCCTTACGCAGCTTCCAAGCCCGCTCCATATCCCCATCACCCGTAATCAACTCCACAGCCCCATCCCCAACAACCCCCCGCACCTTACTCAGCCGGTCCTGAATCTCGTCCACCGAATCTCCAAAGAACTCCACATACAAAACCGCTCGCGTCTCGCCGCTTGCCAGCTTTGGAAGCAGCTCAACATACCGAGACTGCTCCCGGTTTTTACGAGCCAGATCCAAGATCAGATCATCCAACAACTCCACCCCCGCAGGATTCAACCCCAGCAATCCTTCAACAACCCCAACCGCCTCATCAACCGACCCAAACGCCACCACCGCCAGCCCCTTGCATTTCGGAATCGGATACAGTTTCAAGGTCGCCCCCAGCGTCATCGCAAGAGTCCCCTCACTCCCGCACATTAAATCTGCTAGATTCACCTTCGCCAAATCCCCATTCCCCGTTTCGAGCTGATCCAGAACTACATCGAGCTGATACCCCGCGCTCCGCCGCAAGGTCTTTGGGTACCGCTCCCGGATCAAGCCCGCATGACTACGCACAATTTCCACCACCTCCCGTGTGATCCCCAGCACCCGCTCATCGCTCATCGCCGACCCCATCCCAAGCTCGACCCGTGTCCCATCCCACAGGCACGCATCTATCGCTTCAACACTCTCCGAAGTCCGCCCGTACAAGATCGAATGCACGCCTGCCGCGTTGTTCCCGATGCACCCACCAACCGTCGCTTGTCTCGCGGTAGATGGATCAGGAGCGAAGAACAATCCATGCTCTCTAATCCGATCATTTAGATCATCAACCGTCATCCCCGCCTCTACAACGCAAGACCGCCCCGCAACATCCACCGACACCAACCCATCACACTCCCCCGACACATCAATCACCACCGCCTCATTGACACACTGCCCAGCCAAGCTCGTTCCGCCACCACGAGGAAGCATCCCCACCCGATTGGCCCCACAAATCTCCACAGCCTTCCGAGCACCCTCGAGCGATCTCGGAATGACCGCCCCCAGAGGCATCACCTGATAAATCGAGGCATCAGTGCTATAAAGCCCCCGGCTATGCCCGTCAAAGAGCACCACGCCATCAATCAGATCATCAAGTTGCCTAATCAACGCATTACCCATCAAGACTTCCTCGGCCCGATCCCATAAACCAAATCAAAGAAAAAACCCGCGGCCGTAAAGCCGCGGGTTCAGTATATGAATCTCAAGTTCCAAAGGAACTCGTTTCAGCGAAGATCAATCGTAGTAAACGCGGATTGATGTGTTCGCATCCGTGACGTTTACTTCGTAGTACTGAGTCAGGTAAGCATTCAGGTTGCTGTCTGCACCGCTCAGTGGGATAAGCCCGCCTTGTGGAGGCTCGGTAGTAACTTCACGGGTCTGATCGTCTTCGTTCATGAAGACATTATCAGGCTGGTTCTGATTGATACCTTCAAGATCGTTGTAGTTCCAGATAACGCCTTCTGGGTCTGGACGATTGTAGAAAGTAACGTGCGCGTCATTGAAGCCGATATTACCAGCCCACTGTGTACGCGAACCATTCATAGCAAGAGTTGCCGAGCCGCTACCCATTGGGGTAACGCCGTCTGACGAATCGTTCTCGTCATTCTCGATCAAGTCCCATGCACCTTCTTCTTCGCCACCAGTGCCAAGCTCGTAAACCGGACCACGGTTCGCAAGTGCTGGCTCAAGTGCCTGGAAAGTGTTGGCCCACTGTGCACGACGACGAACAAATGGCGGCGTGTGTGCGTAACTAAAGTTCCCGATATCCTCGTACTTCTGGAGGTACCGTTCATTATCTGTTGGCGCATCATCGTAGCTGCCTGATTCTGCACCACGAAGGTAGAACGGATCACGAGGTGTTGCACGGAAGTTTGGATCCCACAACGCTTCGTTTGGTTCATCTTCTTCACCAACAGCACCGATAGGGGCGTCGTTCTGGTAATCAGTGAACTGCTCATATGTACCGGTTTCAACAGCACTGATGCACAGCTCGGTCTCGATAATACCCTGAGCAATCAGGATCGAGAAGATGTTACCGGTGGTGTCTTTCTCTTTGGCAGAGCCCAACTGCTCGCCATCAATCGTCTTGTCGTTCTTATCGATGCGGCTTGGGGTTGGGTAGTTGTCACGGTTGTTACCGGCAAACACTACCATGCCCTGCATGATCGAACGAACCTGGGTGCTGTCCTTCAACTGGTTCGCACGCTGACGCGCCTTACCAAGTGCTGGAAGCAAGATACCGATGAGCAACGCGATGATCGCGATGACCACCAGAAGCTCGATGAGCGTAAACGCACTTCTTTTCATGTTCTTCATAACATGACTCCATTCTGGATTTATCCAGATTGCGCCAGCGAGAACTCCGCCTCGTCTGGCAAACATTTGAACGACGAATCGGTCAAACGACCGAAACGCACAAAGCGTCCACACAAATCGCCCGGTGGACACAAGGGCCGGATTGTCGGCTTAGTGCGATTCGGCTGGAATCATGACGGGCTAATGCCCAAAAAGTGCGATATGCTTTGGTTGCCGAACCACCTTCGCCAGTACACAGTACGGGAATACTATCCGCAAAGCAACCCCCATCGGTTCCCCAGTACCAAACAACCACCAAGGCCCCTTCAACCGAAACCCCCCATATTCACACATAAACCTCCCATTTGGAATCAAAATGCCCAGCACATCAATCAATCAACGACTCTCCGATCTCAACATCAATCTCCCAGAGCCCACCGTACCGGTCGCCTCCTATGTCCCGACCCGCCGTACAGGAAATCTTGTCCACATCTCAGGGCAGATCCCCATCTCCAAAGGCACGCTCCTCGCCAAAGGCATCGTCCCCACCCAAGTCGACCAAGACATGGCTATCCAATGCGCCCGCCAATGCGCCCTCAACGCCCTCGCCGCTCTGAATAAAGAACTCGGCTCTCTTGACAAAGTCACCAAGGTCGTCAAGGTAGGCATCTTCGTCGCATCCACTCCAGACTTCGGCGCCCAGCCCACCATCGCCAACGGCTGCTCAGATCTTCTCGTCGAAATCTTCGGCCAAGAAATAGGACAACACGCCCGCGCCGCCATCGGCGTCGCGTCGCTGCCGCTCAATGTCCCCGTAGAAATCGAGTTCATTTTCGAAGTTGAATAAGTTGTTTAAGCGAAGGCCTTGTTGTAGTCCGCAAGGAATGTCTTGAGCCCGCTATCAGTCAGCGGGTGCTGCATCAACTGCTTGATCACCTTCAAAGGCACCGTCGCAACATCCGCCCCAATCAACGCACACTCAAGCATGTGCTTAGGATGCCGGATCGACGCCGCCAAGATCTTCGTATCAAACCCGTAGTTGTCGTAAATCGTCCGGATCTGAGAGATCAGTTCCGTCCCGTCCTGCGAAATATCATCAAGCCGACCAATAAACGGCGAGATCAAATACGCCCCCGCCTTAGCGACCATCATCGCCTGCATCGACTGGAAGCACAGCGTCATATTGGTCCGGATACCCTCATCGGAGAGCGCCTTGCACGCCTTGAGCCCATCAACAGTCACAGGCAGCTTGACCACGATGTTGTCCGCGATCTCAGCACGCATCTTGCCCTCTTTGACCATCTCCGCATACTCAAGAGCGAGAACCTCCGCAGACACAGGACCGCTCACAAACTCGCAAATTTCCCCGAGCCGCTTGCCATAATCAATACCCTCTTTGGCAATCAAAGACGGGTTCGTCGTCACCCCATCAAGCACCCCAAGATCATGGGCCTCTCGGATTTCGTCAAGATTCGCGGTGTCGATATACAGTTCCATAGCGTGTGCTCCGGGCCGGGGGTGGAAATGGTTGGAAAGTGATATTTTTGAACAGGGTATGACTCTAGGCCAGCATCTCTGAAAGCGACCGCCGAAGCACCTTCCCTGTCGCATTCCGAGGCATCTCCTCAACCATAACAATCCGCCTCGGCACCTTGTACCCAGCCAACCGATCCCTACACCAATGAATTAACTCGTCCCCATCAACTGATTCCCCCTCCGCTACCTCCACAAACCCCACAGGCACCTCCCCACGCATCGGATCATGCTGCCCCACAACCCCCGACACCCCAACCGCAGGGTGCGCATTGAGCACCTCCTCAATCTCCCGTGGAAACACATTCTCGCCCCCCACAATCAACATCTCCTTGATCCGCCCAGTAATCGACAAAAACCCATCCGCATCAATCCGGGCCATATCCCCCGTCCGCAGATGCCCAAGCTCATCAAATACCTCAGCCGTATGCTCAGGCAGATTCAGGTACCCCTTCATTACATTGGGTCCCCCAATCCGAAGCTCCCCATCAACATCCGCCCCAAGCTCCTCACCCGTCTCCGGATCAACAATCCGCTGAATCACCCCAGGCAACGCCCGACCCACAGCCCCGATCTTCGACTCCTCATCAGCCAACATCACATTGGTCACAGGAGCCGTCTCTGTCAATCCATACCCCTCACAAATCCGCACCCCAAACCGCTCAAAGAACCGATCCGAAACATCCCGTGGCAGCGGCTCCCCACCAGAAAGCGACATCCGCAGAGTCTTGAGTGAATCCGCCTTCGCACTCTTCACAGTCATCAGCGCGTTGTACATCGAAGGGATCCCGATATAAATCGTCGCCCCATGCTTCTCAATCCCAGAGATCACCCGTTTGGGCATAAACCGCGCCGAATAAATCACCTTGCACCCAAACAACAAAGGCAGCAACGTAAGTGCCGTAATTCCAAATGAATGGAACTGAGGCAGCACCCCAAAGAACACATCACTCGGCAAAATCGCAATATGCTCATGCACCTGAGCCACATTGCTCATCATGTTCTTGTGCGTCAGCATCACCCCCTTGGGCTTCCCAGAAGTCCCCGAGGTATACAGCACCACAGCAAGATCCTCGCTACTCGTCCACTTGGGTAGCCGAGGACTCGGAAGCGATTTGAAGTTCAAATCCTCCAAATACACGATATTTTTGCATTTTGGAACATACCCCAGATGCTCGATCAGTTTCTTCGATGCGATCACCAGATCACACCCCGCGTCATCAATCACATACTCAAGCGTCTCCCGCTCACTCAAATAGTTCAAAGGCACAATCGTCTTGCCCGCCAGCCACACCCCGTAAGCAGCAGCCGCAAACGCACCCGAGGTTGGTACCAAGACCCCCACCCTGCTCGATTCAGACTTCCCATCCACCACATCCGCGATATGCGACCCCGCAACCAGCAGATCCACCCCGCGATACTCGCGAGAATCATCCTCAATCAACACACGCTTGGCCCGCTTCAAAAACGACCAAGTCAACGCCATACCAATATTCATCGTTGAAAGCTCCTGTCCATTACAGCAGCCTACCCCACCCGCTCACCAAGTGCAATCGACTCGACATCTACCAAGGCCAAATCTCAAGCCCATGCGGCGCATTCCGAACATCCATAGAGACATTCACCGACGCCACCATCCCCCCAGATACCTGGTCAAACCCGCTCACCGTCCCAGGAGATGACCCCACAACAATCAACCCGCGCTCGCCCCAACCCGAATCCACACACAACCCACGCCCAAACCCCTGCCTCGCGTGGTCATCCCCGATCCCCGTATGACTCATCGCCGATTCTTCATATCGCGGATGCTCAAACCGCCTCATCACCTTCCCCCGACGATCCGAAATCACCACACAATCATCCCCCGTCGAGTTCATCACCACAAACCCATCCCCAACCCCCCCGATCGGCTGGCAGTTATGCGTCGACGAAGGCACCTTCGCATGCATCTCGACGCGCCCGTTCTCCACACCAACCGTCCACATCACATCCAGCAGCAGCCCCGAAACAAACACCACCCCAGATTTCACAAAGACCTGATTCAAATGCAGATTGTCCCCCATCGCAGGCCCCTTAGCCCCAGAAGGATCATAAGCCCGAGCAACAACCCCCGCCTTGCTCGCCCCAAACCACCAAGCACGATCAAACTCCCCAGTCTTCACATCAAACCGCAACACCGAATCAAAGCTCGTAGAAGTCAAGTAGATAAACCGTTCCCCATCAAACGAAATCTCATGGCAGTGATGCAAAAACGGATTCTTAAACGACCGCACAATGTTCCAAGACCGATCAAACACAAACAGCTCATCGGACGCCGCGATATAGATCTCATCCCCTACAAAGCAGATCCCCCGCAAGCCACGCCCCATCCCGCGACCTTCCCAGTCGATATCCACCGCGTTCCAATCAAGCACCTGCTCGAAATCGCCCGATTCCAGATCAACAAGATACGCCCCGCCGTGCGAGTCCCCCTGCTGGGTAGACCGGATCACATCCGTCATCAATACCTTCGGCAGCGTCATACTTCACCCTCTGCAATAACAGAAGCAATCCCGTTCCCCTCAGTATGCGAAAGCGACACAAACCATCGATCAATCCCCATCCCATCAGCAATCTCTTTGGCCCGCCCAGTCACCCGCAACTCCGGCTTCCCAGAATCCAGCCGAACCACCTCAACATCAGTCCACCCAATCCCCTGGCTCCACCCAGTCCCGATCGCCTTGAGCGCAGCTTCTTTCGCCGCGAATCGCACCGCCAGATGTTCTTGCCTACGCGAAGAACTCCCCGAATCAGCAACCTCCTGATCGGTAAAGCATTTGTTCAAAAATAATTCTTCATGCTTCTGCAGCGAGCGAGCGATCCGCGCAACCTCAACAATGTCCACCCCATGCCCAATGATCCCACGAGCGGCAGCGGTCATTTCTTTGTCTCGGATTTCGCCTTCTTCTCAGTCGGCTTTGATTCCGTCTTCTTCCCAGGATTCGAATCGGTCTTCGAATCTGATTTCTTTTCAGAAGCCGTTTCCTTCTTAGGCTCTTTGGCCTTCTTGTCAGCCTCGGCGCCCTGCTTGTACGACTCGCTCCGGTAGTCCGTCTCGTAAAAGCCAGACCCCTTAAACATCACCGCCGAACCGATCCCGATGAGCCGCTCAAGCTTCAACTTCCCGCACTCAGGACACTTCTTCTTGACCCCAGCACTCATCGACTGAAACAGCTCGAACTCATGCTCGCACGCGTTGCATCGGTAATCATAAGTCGGCATGCCTATTCCTCTTCCGATTCGGTCTCAACAGCCGCTTCCGGAGCAACCCCAACCTTCGCAGGCCGGATCACGCGGTCCCCAAGCATATACCCGATCCCCATCACCAACGAAATACACCCCGGCTCAACCCCATCAGCCGCCGACTGCATCATCGCCGCATGAGGCCCGGGATCAAAAGCATCCCCAACCTTTGGCTCAATCGCAGACACCCCGTACCCCGAAAGCATCTTCAAAAACTCGCTCCGGATCATCGTCACGCCCGCCATCACATCCTTCGCCGACACCTTCTCAGGGTCCTGAAGCAGAGCCATCTCAAAGTGATCCATCAACGGGATCAACGCCTGCACCACACCCTGCCGCGAAGAAATCCGCGCCTCTTGCTCATTGAGCGATGCCCGCCGTTGAAAGTTCTGATGCTCCGCGGCCATCCCCTGGAACCGACCAAAGTTCTCATCACGCTGCCCGATCGTCTCGATCAGCGTCTCAACAATCTCCTCGCTCTCAGGCAAGTATTCAAGCTCACCAGAAAGCGCCATCTGCCGGATCGTCTCAAAACGAGCCGCCCGATCAGCATCAAACGCCGCCTCAGCAGCAGCCTGCTTCTGGGCCTCATCCGTATCTACAGATTCAACATCATTCACTTCTTCGGTCCCGTTGATCATGTCTTCACTCATAGTTAGCCACCCAACAAATCTGTAATCTTCTTAAAGAACCCGTGACTCTCAGGATTCACATCCTTGTCCTCGGTCTCCGCAAACGCCCGAAGCAACTCTTCCTGCTTCGACGACAACCTCTTCGGCGTCTCAATTTTCACAATAACAACCAAATCCCCACGCCGACCCGACCGAAGATTCGGCAAACCCGCACCCTCGATCCGAAGCAACTCGCCATACTGCGTGCCCTTCTTGATCGTCAGTTTCTCAGACCCCTCAAGCGTCGGCACAGTAATCTCCGCACCAAGCGACGCCTGTGTAAAGCTGATCGGCATCTCCATCAGCAGATGATCCCCGTCCCGTTCAAACAGATCATGATCCTCAACCCGCACAACAACATGCAGATCCCCTCGAACCCCCGTCCCATCAGGACTCTGCTCCGCCGCCGGTGGTTCACCCTCGCCCTGCACCCGCACCGCCTGCCCATGATGCACCCCAGCCGGGATCTTCACAGACAACGAACGCTTCTTCCCGCTCCGTCCCTTCCCATGACACGAGCTGCATTTATCCTTCACGACTTTCCCACGCCCCCGACACGCCGGACACGCCACAACCATCCGGAACATCCCACCAAGCCCCGCTTGTTGTACTTTCCCCTGCCCCTGACATGTCCCACAAGTCTCCGCCTCCGTCCCAGGCTTGGCCCCAGACCCCGTGCATGTATCACACACATCCATCCGAGTAAACTCGACCTCTTTCGAAGCCCCGCTCAGCACCTCTTCAAGCGTCAGCGAAACCTGCGTCTCAAGGTCATACCCCCGAGCCGCAGCACGCCGTCCACCACCCCCACCACGCTGCTGGCCACCGAACCCGCCTCCACCACCACCGAAGATATCGTTGAACATCGAGAAGATGTCATCGGTATTCATCCGATTAAAGTCATGCGTCGCCGCCCCCTGACCACGCAGCCCGTCATGACCATACTGGTCATAAATCTTCCGCTTCGAGTCGTCCGAAAGCACCTCATACGCCTCGGCCGCCTCCTTAAACTTCGTCTCGGCGTCCTTGTCATCCGGATTCTTATCCGGGTGATGCTTCATAGCCAAACGCCGATACGCGCGCTTAATTTCGTCGGCATCCGAAGACTTACCAACCCCAAGAATCTCGTAATAATCGCGTGTTGCTGTCATAAACACCTTTACCTGATTAAGCGGATTGCTTCATTCCGTCCAGCATGGACTGAACCTGCTGAATACCCTGATTCGTAATTTCATACATTTTGCGGATAATACAACGCCCCTCTTCATAAACGGGAGTCCATTCATTTTTGACTTTGAGAAACCCTTTTCTATGCAATTCGCCTAAAGGCCACTCTAAAAAACTATGCCAAGGACTGTCAGATAGGCTTGCGAGAGAAGGGTCATTCGGCAGTGTACCTTTCGATACATTGTAGTAATGCAACTCTAAGAGTAACTGACGGTGATAGTCTCGCCTTGACCGCTCTTCGTATTTGAGCGACATTGGCGAACCATGATCTTCAATAAATTCAAATGCATCCGAAAACCTGTCGAATGCTGATATCATAAAACTCCAATACAAATACAAACCCAAATTATCGGGCATGTACTCTGTTCGTCCAAAGCATCTATCAAACTTGTCTGGCAAATGATCAATATCGACGTTTTCAATAGCAACGTTCGATCTCGTAGAGTGCAAGCACTTCAATACAACTAGCTCTCCAAACAGGCTGCCCTTGAACTTGATGTACTCATCGGTAATTTCTAGGCTATCAAGAGTGCATGGATATTTTGCTTGAAAAATAGCTGATTGAAGCTTCTCCAACGTTGGAGCTTCGCTCGAAGAATATATAACTCCATGCATCATGTAGGTCATAATCAGAACCCCCACCGTTTCCGGCGGGGGTCTGCATATTCGTCAATCAGAATCAGCAAACAGCCCCAACAACCGGCTCAGCCTCATCCTTCAAATCTGAAATCATCACATCCGTCGTCAGCATCAAGCCGGCAACAGACGCCGCATTCGTAATCGCGCTCTTGGCAACCAAAGCAGGATCAATGATCCCCGCCTTGACCAGATCAACATAATCACCAGTCGCGGCGTTCAAGCCAACCGAGCCCTCTTCTTCGCGGATGGTCTCGACAGCCAGATCGCCATCAAACCCAGCGTTGTCCGCGATCTGCCAAGCAGGAGCGGTCATCGCACGCATCACGATATCAAAGCCGAACTTCTCATCGCCCTTAACCTTCTTCTGAGCATCGCCCAACTGATCCGCAACACGGATCAGGGTTACGCCGCCGCCAGGGACGAATCCCTCTTTGGCTGCTGCACGCGTCGCGTGCATCGCGTCGTCAACAAGATCCTTGGTCGCTTTCATCGCCTGTTCGGTCACGCCGCCCACGCTGATGATCGCCACGCCACCGGTCAGCTTCGCGTGACGCTCCATGAGCTTCTCGCGGTCGTAATCGGAGGTTGACTTGTCGTGCTGTGCCTTGATGGTCGCCGCCCGAGCAACGATGTTGCCCTTCTTGCCGCCACCCTTGACCATGGTGGTGTTGTCTTTGGTGATCGTCACCTTCTTGGCCGAACCAAGCTCACTCAGCTCGATCGACTCAAGCGACCGCCCGAGGTCTTCACTGAAGTACATCCCGCCGGTAAGCACGGCCAGATCCTCAAGCATCGCCTTGCGACGATCGCCGAACCCCGGTGCCTTCACAGCAGCAATATTGAGCATCCCGCGAAGACGGTTAACCACGAGAGCCGCGAGGGCCTCGTTCTCAACATCTTCCGCAATAATCAGCAACGGCTTGCCAGCGGTGGCTACTTTATTCAACATCGGGATCAGATCACCAAGATTGCTGATCTTCTTCTCGTGAATCAGAATCAACACATCTTCGAGCTCGCACTCGCCGGTCGTCGGGTTGGTCATGAAGTACGGCGAAAGGTAGCCCTTATCAAACTGCATGCCTTCGACATAATCCAAGGTGGTTTCGTTTGAGTTGCCATTCTCGATCTCAACCACACCCTCATGCCCGACCTTATGAATCGCCTCAGCGATCAACTCGCCGACATTCTCATCATGGTTCGACGACACAGTCGCGATCTTCTTGAGGTCGGCCTTCCCCTTACATGGAGTGGACATCTCGTCGATCAACCCCGTCGCAGCCGCGGCCGCCTTGTTGATCCCGCGTTGCACATGCACAGGGTTCGCACCCGCCGCAACGACCTTGAGACCCTCGCTAAAGATCGCCTGAGCAAGCACGGTCGCGCAGGTCGTCCCGTCGCCGGCCTTATCAGCCGTCTTCTTCGCAACCTGATGCAGCATCTTCGCGCCCATCGATTCAAACTGCGAAGGCAGCTCGATCTCCTTGGCAACCGAAACCCCGTCCTTGGTCACATGAGGACCGCCGTACGATTTCTCGATCACGACATGCCGGCCCGCAGGCCCCATCGTGCACTTGACCGCATCGGTCAGTTTATCAACGCCCTTCTTCATCTCAAGAAGCGCCTTGTCCTCAAACATGATCTGTTTATTGCTCATTGTTCTACCTTTCAATCAGCAAGCCATAGCCGCCGATGCGTTTTCAATCTCTATTACGCGAAGACACCGAGCAACTCCGACTCACGAAGAATCAGATGCTCATCGCCATCAATATCAACCTCGGTCCCCGCGTACTGCGAGTACACCACACGGTCGCCCATGCCCACACTCATCTCCGCACGGTTCCCATTCTCAAGCACCTTCCCAGGACCCACGGCAACAACCGTACCCTGAATCGGCTTCTCCTTACTCGACTCAGGCAAATACAGCCCCGCCGAGGTCATCGATTCCTGCTCAACTGGCTTCACCAGCACACGATCTTCAAGTGGTTTTACTGACATATTTATGCTCCAACAGGTGGGTTAGTTTTCGTACTATTAATCTTGGCCCTAACTGCTGCCAAGCGTTCTTCATTTTGTTTAGGCTTTGTGTAGAAGTGGTCAAACAATCCTTCAATCAAATACAGCATCCATTCCGCCTCTTCGGGATTGACATCGACGATTTCAGCAGAACCAATTTCTCTTGAAGCATGGGCCGCCAGATTGCCAAGTTCACGGATCTGATCGATGTACAAACTTAACGATGCGGGAAAGCTGTCTTCAAGCTCTTCTATTTGATCCTTCAACCATTTCTTTTTAGCACCATTTAACTTCAACATCGACTGCAAAGTTCTTCTCGACAAGGCTGCACTAGCATTTGTTGAACGAGGGAGTACAGCGACTGCCTCGAGATAATCCTTGATCAATGAGGGTTCAACATGCTGTAAATCTACACCGCGATTGATTGATTCTGGATACAAAATTTCTTCATGACCATTCTCAAATGTTTGAATCACAGTTGTTCTCGAACACTTGGTATTCGGGCACATGTAAACATCAATATTGTAAGAAAGTTCCTCGCCATTACTATATCGAGTAATCACTTTGGCCAAAGCAGCGGCTGCAGACTGGGCGCCAATCGGGCGATTTCCCCGTGCATAAAGCTCAATATTTTTCTGACCTCTATTGCAGTGCGCCAAAACAACATCACGCCCGCAGTGTGGACAGCAAGTGTTCTTTGTGAATTCACAACCTCGATCACTCATTTAGAATCCCATCCCGCCCATACCAGGCATCCCGCCCATGCCGCCCATTCCAGGCATGCCGCCGCCCATACCACCCATGCCGCCCATGCCGCCCATACCCGCCATCGGGTCGCCGCCTCCGCCATGATCCGCGGCCACACCCTTCTCAGGCTTGTCCGTCACAATGCAATCCGCGGCCAGCAACACAGTCGCCACCGAGCCCGCATTAATGAGCGCCGAACGATCCACCTTCGCAGGCGTCATCACGCCCGCCTTAAGCAGATCCTCGTACTTGTCGGTCAGAGCGTTGTACCCATTGGAACCCTCAGCGTCCGCAACCTTCGCCACAACAACCGACCCCTTGGCCCCGGCGTTCTCAGCGATGGTCCGCAGAGGAACCGACAACGCCCGGTACACAACATTCATCCCGGCAGCGAAGTCATACTTCACCTGGCCAACATCGTCCGACGACACCTCGGTCGCCTTGCCGAACACGCCTTTCCAATCCTTGTTGGTCGCAATGACATCCTGAGCCCGAATAAAGCTCGTCCCGCCGCCCGCAACAATGCCTTCAGCAAGCGCGGCCCGTGTCGCGTGCAACGCATCTTCAACGCGTGCCTTCTTCTCTTTGAGTTCCGCTTCGGATGCAGCCCCAACATTGATCTGAGCAACCCCGCCGGTCAGCTTCGCCAGGCGCTCTTGGAGTTTTTCGCGATCGTAATCAGACGACGAGCCGTCGATCTCGTTACGAATCTGAGCGATCCGCCCCTGAATCTCTTTGGTCGAGCCGGCACCTTCGATTATGGTCGTGTTGTCCGACCCGATTTCGACTTTCTTGGCCATCCCCAACTGCGAGATCGAGATCGAATCCAGATCCGTCGCCAGATCCTTCATAAACGCCTCGCCACCAGTCAGCACAGCAATGTCCTGCAGCATCGCCTTGCGACGATCGCCATAGCCCGGTGCCTTGACCGCACAAACCTGAAGCGTACCACGCAGCTTGTTAATCACAAGCGTGGAGAGTGCCTCGCCTGTTATATCCTCAGCGATAATCATCAGCGGCTTCTTCGCCTCCATGACCTTCTCAAGCAATGGAACCAGCTTCTGAATATTGTCAATCTTGTCCTCATGCACAAGCACCAGACACTTGTCCATCACAACCTTCATGTCCTCAACATCGGTCACAAAGTTCGGAGACAAGAACCCACGATCAAACTGCATCCCCTCAACCACAGTCACATCAGTCTCAAGCCCCTTGCCCTCTTCAACCGTAATCACGCCGTCCTTGCCAACCTTCTCGAAGGCCCCAGCCATGATCTTCCCGGTCTCAGGATCGTTGTTCGACGAGATCGTCGCCACATTCTCGATATCCTTCTTGCCCTTGACAGGAATCGCAGACTCATCAATCGACTTCGCAGCGATCTCAACACCCTTCTTCATCCCACGAACGAGTGCATTGGCATCGACTCCAGCCGCGATGTACCGCAGGCCTTCTTTGAACAACGCCTCAGCGAGCACAGTCGCGGTCGTCGTCCCGTCGCCAGCATCATCCGAAGTCTTCGAAGAAGCCTCCTTGACGAGCTTGGCGCCCATGTTCTCCGCCTTGTTGGTCAGCTCGACCTCCTCAGCAACCGAAACCCCGTCCTTGGTCACGGTCGGCCCGCCCCAGGACTTATCAAGCACCGCATTACGGCCGCGTGGCCCAAGCGTGACCTTGACCGCTGCCGCGAGCTTCTCAACCCCCGCCAAAAGTGCCTGCCGTGCTTCGATATCAAAGGTGAGTTCTTTGCTTCCCATCGCGGATTCTCCATATTCAGCGGGCTCAAAGCCCAGTCAGCCACTCAAACGCGGCAGGTAAATGTATTCCAAAGCCGACCGCATGCGCAGCCAACCCACCCAACAGTGGCAATCCCCATGCCAACCCTCATTTCCCTAACCCCTGAAAACACCCCCCACCAACCAAAATCACCCCGCCAACAGCCCACATCTCCAAATCCCCCTGCCAACCTGGCAGCCAGACAACTACCGAAACAAGCCCCACGAACCCGCCAAACCCTGCTATGATCAAATCAATCGGCATGGAAGCCGAGTCGAAAGCCGAAACGGACGCCGAAACCGGAGCCAGACAATGCTGTCAGCAACCCTCGCAAGCAACCCAATCAACGCCTACCTCCCCATCTTCTTCATGCTCCTAGGAGCCGTGGGATTCGCCGTTATGAACCTCGTTGGATCCACCATCCTCGGCCCATCCCGCAAAGGCGACCGCAAAGGCGAAACCTACGAATCGGGCATGACCCCCATCAACACCGCCCGCAAACGCTTCAATATCCGTTTCTACCTCATCGCCATGGTCTTCCTCGTCTTCGATATCGAAGTCATCTTCCTCTACCCATGGGCCCAAACCTTCACCTCCCTCGACCCACGCTCAGACGCCTCCACAATCTGGCTCCTCCGCATCTTCTTCTTCATGCTCACCACCGTCGTCGCCTACATCTACGGCTACCGCAAAGGCGTCTTCAAGTTCGACTAACCCCCCAAAGTTGAACACCACTTGACCGTCCAAGCTGTACATCCGAAAGAACGAACCACCCCACTGCGCTCAACAACAGGCGAACGCATCGGGGCCGCTGCAATCGCTGCAGTCACCCTATTCGTCCTCATCACCGCCGCCTGGCTCTCCCCAGACCCCTCCGGACACGCCACCCACACCCAACTCGGCATGAATAAATGCACCTGGGTCGTCTGGTTCGACCAGCCCTGCCCAACCTGCGGCATGACCACCTCATTCTCCCACGCCGGAGAAGGATCATGGACCACCGCCGCCATAGCCCAGCCCATGGGAGCCCTCCTAGCCCTATTAACAACCATGATCTTCTGGGGTGCAACGCATCAGGCCGTCACCGGCTCGCGTATAGGATCGGTCGTCCAAACCACATTGCGGCCCAAACTCGTGATCGCTATGATCCTCCTTGCCGCTGCCGCATGGATATATAAAATCGCCACCTGGACATGAATACCTCCCCGAAAGCCACCATGCCAAACCCCGCCAAATCAACAACCCAAAGACTCCTCCTAACAACAGCGACATTGCTAAGCCTCTCCGCTGCTGCAGTCTCAACACTCTCGCTCTCAGGCTGCATCATCGGCACCGCAGTCGGCGGCATGGCCGAGTCCTACAGAAGAACCGGTTCAACGACCTACCCCGCCGAATACGCCCGCATCGAAGGGAAGTCATTTGCAGTCGTCTGCTCCGCCTCGCGAGTCATCGAAGCCGAGCACCCAGGTATCACCGCCCGCATCAATCAACGCGTCAACGACCGCCTTATCCAAAACGCCGCCCCCTCATACGCAATCCCCTCAGGCGACCTCCTCACGGTTCTCTACAACACACCGCAATGGCCCGCAATGACCAGAGAAGATGTCGCCAACCTCCTAGGCGTCGAACGACTCATCGTCATTGAAATTGTAGACTACCGCCTCAACGAACCCGGGAACCAATATGTATGGGATGGTGCAATTGCAGGGATCGTCTCCGTCTACGAATCCGACTCCGCACTTCCAAACGATCCCATCTACGAACAATCACTCAGCATCCGATTCCCAGACTCCTCAGGCTTCATGAAATCCGACATCCCAGAAGCCGCCGTCACAGCTGAACTCTCAAACCGATTCATCAATCGCGCCGCGTGGCTCTTCTACGAACACGACGAACCAAACATCATCCCATATTAAATCAACCCGAAGCACACACACCATGCAACCACTCAAATCAATCCTTACCCTCGCCGCCACCGCAGTCCTTGTATGCCTGCCCGGATGTAACATCCTCACACCCGTCGCCTACGCAATCCACGGCCCAGAAAAAATCAACCCCGTCTACACGCTCCCAGAAGAAGCCACAACGGTGGTCTTTGTAGACGACCCCTCCAGCAAAATCGCCCAGCGGCGCCTCCGCTACGCAATGGCCGACACCGCAACCGACCAACTCCTCGAGAAACGAATCCTCGTGGATATGCTCGAACCCCGAGGCATCATCGCCGCCGCCGCCAAGGATTCCCACTCCACCCGCATGAGCATCACCGAGCTCGGAAAGTCCGTCGGAGCCGACATTGTCATTTATGCAGTCGTCACCGAGTTCTCATTGTCCCCTGAAACCGGCTCATACATCCCTCAAGCAACCCTCCGCGTCAAAGTCATCGATGTCGCTAAAGGAAAACGCATCTGGCCAGAATCCAACTTCGGCCACCAAATTGACATCAAAATCCCGCAACTCCCCGGACTCACCCCCGACAACAACGCCGCACAACTCGCCGTCGAACAGCAACTCGCCACCCGCACAGGCCTAGGCCTCTCACAACTCTTCTACAAACACGAAATCGGCGAGACCGTCCTCTTCGGAAAATAACAAAAAGCGTTTGTCCCCACCACCAAGCTTTCAGACACCATGATCTCCAAAAACCCGCACCCCGCAGCACCCAAATCTGACGACTACGCAATCCACCTCGTAGCACCGCCATCGAACCGCCTCAATACCGCAAGACACTTCGGTCGCACAACCCCCTGCCTCCTCCTTGCCGGCGCTCTCAAAGACAACCTCACCCCCCCGCCACCACACAGCCGTATCATGGTCATCGGCGACTCCTCCACACCAGCAACCGCCGCCGCACTGGGGATTCCCCACACCGACCATTTCACTCCACTCCTCGCAAACCCAAACTCTCTTAAACGCAAAATCCTGAGCCGACTAAACACCGTCGACGAATCACCATCGCGAGTCATCTGCTGGTCCGACGAGCTTATCTCCCTCGCTTCAAGCATCGCTTCTGCACTCGACATCCCCACAGAACTCATCTCCACCAAACCCTCCACCATCCAAAAACCACCGCAAAGCATCGACACCATCCGCGTCTTTGAACCCCAAGACCACGACCGCTGGCTCGATCTCCGCCACACCTGCCAAACCGACCAGCTCCTCGCCGCTGTTATCGACGCAGACCAACCGACCCAACAAGAACGCTCCCAAGCAAGATTAAAGCTCAACATCGACGACCAAACAATCGTCCTAGGAGCCATCGCCGACGCACCAAACGAAGTAGACGCCCGCGAGTTCGCCTTCCTCCTAGGCCTCCTCGCCGTCTCAGGCTACCCTCTTCTGGGCATCATCCCAAAGACCGCCAAAAACCTCAACCAAGCCCTCCGTCACCACAGAGGACTCGACCAACCCTTCCGCATCCTCACCACAACCGAGCCACTCCCAAACCTCATCCCGCTCCTCGACGCCTACATCCACCCCAACGACGAACTCTCAGGCTCAACCCATCTAGTTGACCGCCTCCTCCAAAGAGCCGACATCCCAAGCCTCAACCTAAGACACTCAGGCAAAGCCGGCTTCTCCCGCGCCCAAGGCGCCGCAGGCCTCCTCCTCGATGAAATCGACCACATCGTCGAATCAATGCATTCCCAGCTCGCCTAATCAATGTCCGGGTGCCACTACTCGCCGCTTCGGCGCAGTAGTGTCTTCACTCCCCCCCTACCCTTCAAACATGCCCGACCAAACAACAGTCCTCTTCGTCTGCCTAGGAAACATCTGCCGCTCCCCCCTCGCACACGGCATCTTCCAACACCTCATCGACACAAACAACCTCACCAACAAGTTCCACATCGACTCCTGCGGCACAGGCGACTGGCATGTCGGAAACCCCCCAGACCCAAGATCCATCCAAACCGCCGCCCTCTACAACATCGATCTCACCACCCAACGCGCCCGCCAGTTTGACCCATCAACCGACATCGAACGCTTCAGCTTCATCATCCCCATGGACGCCGCCAACAAACGCGACCTCATCAAACTCGGCACCCCAAAGCCCCAACTCCACCTCATGCGTTCCTTCGATCCCACCCTCAAAACCCCACAGGATGTCCCCGACCCCTACTACGGCGGCGACCAAGGCTTCGAACAAGTCTACCAAATGCTCACCCTCGCGTGCCAAGGTCTTCTGGATCACTGCGATCAGTAATCCCCCGCGACTTCCCACCACGCAACACATACCCCGCCACCGACAGCACCCCAGCAAATCGGAACGACGGATCAATATACCGCTCGATCACATAGAAACAGAAGTAGTAAAGCCGCGCCGACGCCCACACCAACAAGCACACCAGTACTAGATTTCGCCATTCAAACGCAGGCAACAACAGCCCCGCCGCACAGATCAACGCGATAAGACCAAAGCACAACGCTTTCAAATACATCCAGCCAGAATACTTCAGATTAGGACCCATAGCACACAATGTACGCAACTTGTGTGACTACTGATCCACTGATTTTAGCGAAACAAGTTGGCGAGCAGCAAACATCTCAGAGCTAGCTGTGTCAGAATAAGTCTGCGCCTTCATCCCCATATGTTCTGTGCGAACAATGTATAAATACTCAGCGATGACTTCTGCGGATTCGCCACGGTCGATCATTCCTGCAACTGACAATGCATAGCTGCTGTATTCTGAGTACGCATGCTCCGGAGCAATCTCCATCATGCCGATTGGATCCCATTGCTCAGTCAATACAACATTGACCTGTTCAACAAGGTTCATGATCTTATTCTTCTCGGATTTATGATCCAACTCAAAGATCCAGCATCAACCGAGCCGGATCCTCAATCGCATCCTTAATCGACACCAAGAACTGCACCGCTTCAGCGCCATCAACAATCCGGTGATCATAACTCAACGCCAGATACATCATCGGCCTGAGAGCAATCTGCCCAGGATTGTTCGGATCCTCAACAGCCCGCTTCTTAATCCCATGCATCCCTAAAATAGCACTCTGCGGCGGATTCAAAATCGGAGTGGACATCAACGATCCAAAGATCCCGCCATTGGTAATCGTAAAGGTCCCGCCCATCATCTCGCTCAGTTCAAGCTTGTTCTCACGAGCCCGCTTCCCGAGATCCTTAATAGTCGATTCAACACCCGCAAAGGTCATGTCCTCGGTATTGCGAAGCACAGGCACAACCAGCCCCTTCTTCCCCGCAACAGCAATCGCAATATCCTGATAGCTATGACTCTGCACCGACGGCTTCCCATCAGGCCCAGCCACGATGTACGAGTTAATCAACGGGAACTTCTGCAACCCTTGCACGCACGCCTTAACAAAGAACGACATGAACCCAAGGCCCACCCCATGCTTCTCAGCAAACTTCTCTTTGTACTGCTGTCGGAGCTCCATCACCGCTCCCATATCGACTTCGTTAAAGGTCGTCAGCATCGCCGCGGTCTGTTGTGCTTCAACAAGCCGCGAAGCAATCTTCTGCCGCATCGGACTCATCCGCTCAACACTAATCTCACGCGATCCTGCAACAGGTCCAGCAGCAGCCGGAGCACTCGATGCCCCCGACTGCACAAACCCGAGCACATCCTGCTCACGGATCCGGCCACCGGCTCCGGTTCCAGTCACCACCGAAAGATTCACCCCCTTCTCTTCAGCAAGCTTCCGAGCCAAAGGCGTTGCCTTCACATCACCACCACCACTCGGCGCTGAAACCACCGCCGCAGCCGGTGCAGCACTCGGCGCCGGCGCTGAAGCAGGTGCAGGTGCCGCGGCTGGTTCAGGCGTCGCCTCCGCAGCCGGTGTCGGCGCAGCAGCAGGAGCTTCGCCCGCTGGCTTTGCAGCAGATTCATCAATCTGACCAACAATCGCCCCAACGTCAACTTCGTCACCTTCCAATGCTGCATGAGTCACAACACCCGATGCCGGCGCAGGAACTTCCATCGTCACCTTGTCTGTCTCAAGCTCAAGGACCGTCTGATCCCGCTCCACATACTCGCCCTCCGCAACACTCCACGCGGAAATCACGCCAGAGGTCACCGATTCGCCCACGCTTGGAATTTCAATCTTGGTAGTCATTCTGTGTACCGTCCTTGTATTTGACTTACTTAAGCGCGAGCCGCCGCGACCTTCGTTTCCTTGCCAGACTCTTCGGGTTTGGCCCCAATCGCCTTGGTAATAATCTGTTCCTGCTCAAACTTGTGCTGAACCTTCGACCCCGTCGCCGGCGAGCTCGACCGAGCCCGGCCGATATACCCAGGCCGATCCCAACCAAGCTTCTCCTGCACCATGTCAGAAACATACAACCACGATCCCGCGTTGTAAGTCTCTTCCTGCACAAACTCAACCGAAACCCCGTCAGGATACAACCCGACGATCTTCTGGAGCATGTCGCTGTGGAACGGGTACAACTGCTCAATCCGAATAATCGCGGTGTCCGATCTCCCGATCAGCTCACGACGAGCGTCCATCTCATGGTAAATCTTCCCGCTGCAAAGCAGAACCCGCTTCACGCCAGAACGATCCCAATCGCCAGAAACAAACTTCGGATCATCAAGCATCTCCTTGAACGCCCCGCCCTCAAGAATCTCATCAAGAGAACTCGTAGGCGTCCGCAGCATCGATTTAGGCGTCAGCACAATCAAAGGCTTCCGGAACGACCGGTTCATCTGACGCCGGTACATATGGAACACCTGCGCCGCTGTAGACGGATACACCACCTGCATGTTGTTCCCACCACACAACTCAAGGAATCGCTCAACCCGGCACGATGAATGCTCAGGACCAGCGCCCTCATACCCATGAGGCAGCAGCATCACAAGCCCGCTCCACCGATCCCACTTGCCCTCGGCTGATGCAATAAACTGATCAATGATCGCCTGAGCACCGTTGACAAAGTCGCCAAACTGCGCTTCCCAGATGACTAGCATCTTCGGATCCGCAAGCGAATACCCGTAATCAAACCCGAGCACACTCGCTTCACTCAAAGGCGAGTCATACACGCAAAGCTTCGCCTGCCGAGGCTTCCCGTCGTTCCCGATCGTCCCCGCCGGAGTATCAGTCCCCTCGATCCCGAGCTCCCGAATATTATTCAAAGGCCGGTACGGCTCCGCGGTCTGCATATCCCGCACAACCGCGTGACGATGCGAGAATGTTCCCCGCCGACAATCCTGACCAGACAACCGGATCGGATGCCCCTCAAGAAGCAACGAACCAAACGCCAACTGCTCGGCATCAGCATAACTGATCAGCTCAGCATCCACCTCATTGGCACCAAGATTCCCGCGATCTGCAAGCAGCTTCTTAAGCTTCGGATTCAGATTGAACCCATCAGGAACCCGCCCAATAGACCCCGCGATCTCCCGAATCATCTCCCGCTTCACGCCCGTTTCAAGACGATCAAAGTTGTACTCGTGCGTCTGCCCCGCCCATCGATGGCTCCCCGGATCAATCGATGGATCCTTCGCCATCTCCTTAGCCGACCTCTGCGCACGCTCAAGAGTCTCAGTAATCCGATCGTCAATCGAAATCCGATCCGCCTCCTGAATCACACCCTCACCTAGCAGCTTCTCGGTGTAAATCTTCAGCACCGATGCCTTCTTCTTGATCACCTGCGCCATCAAAGGCTGCGTAAAGCTCGTCTCGTCCTGCTCGTTATGCCCGTACTTCCGGAAACACTGCAGATCAATAAACACGTCACGCTTGAACTGCTGCCGGTATTCCATCGCGATCTGCGCAACAGTCACCACAGCATCAGGATCATCCGCATTCACATGGAAAATCGGCGCATCAATCGATTTGCCAATATCCGTACAGTACCTGCTCGAACGCGAATCCTCAGGAACCGTCGTAAACCCGATCTGGTTATTAATCACGACATGCACAGTCCCGCCGGTCGTGTAGCCCTCGAGCTGCGAGAAGTTCAGCACCTCCGCAACAATCCCCTGCCCCGCGACCGCCGCATCGCCATGAATCAAAATCGGAATCACCCGGCTCCGGTCCATATCACCCTTGAGCCGCTGCTTAGCGCGTGTTCTCCCCTCGATCACACCATTAACCGCCTCTAGGTGGCTCGGATTACTCGCAAGCGCAAGATGCATCATCTTCCCATTGGGGAACCGCCGGGTGCCAGAGTACCCCTGGTGATACTTCACATCCCCACCACCATCAACAAAATCTTCTGACCAGTTTTCTTCAAACTCGGTAAAGATCTGCTCGTAGGTCTTCCCGATGGTGTTATTCAATACATTCAACCGACCACGGTGCGCCATCCCCATGACGATCTCTTCACCCCCATGATCCGAAGCCGTCTCGATCAGATGATCCAGCAGCGGGATAAGCGCCTCCCCGCCCTCAAGCGAGAACCGCTTATCACCCGGATACCGACGCCCAAGGAACCGTTCAACCATCTCAGATTTCGTAAGCTGCTCAAGAATCAACAACCGCCGCGCACGATCAAGATCAAGCTTCCCGCCAATGGTCTCAAACCGGTGCATCAACCAAGACCGTTGCTCGGTATCTGCAACATGCATAATCTCAAGCCCGATCGACCCGCAGTACACCTCTTCAAGCCGAGCGATCACCGCACGCAAAGGTACCTGCATCCCAAGCCCCATACCAGACCCATCAACCACCCGATCCAGATCCGAATCGTTCAGCCCATGATGATCTAAGCACAGCAGCTCTGGACGAGCCCGCTCCCGATGGAACGGATCAATATCAGCGCACAAATGCCCCTGATCCCGGTACGCATTGACAAAGTCATTCACAATCGCCTCAAAGTGCGACGACTGACCGGCTACCCCAAGCCCGCCACCCCAAACCTGCACAGGCCCGCTCTCCGCTTTCCAATCACCAGAACCAGATGCTGCCGTTGTTGGCTTCCCACCCCCAAACAGCGTCAGATCCCCAGCATTGGCAAGAGCAAACCCCTCAAAGAACGCCCGAAGCTCACCAGTCACAGACCCGGGATCAGCCGAGTACAACTGGTACTGCTCTTCAAGATACTCAGCGTTCCACTGGTTCACACTCGGTACGATCGGTTTCGGCACTGAACTCATCGCTCACCTCAGCCATTTCCGCACGCAACCTATCAAAAACCGCGTTCAGATGGACTATCGGACCACTCGACAGGGCACATACCCAGCCGCGATCCTAGACCCATCTATCGGTATCTACACGCATAAATCCATCAAAACACTCCACTTTGGACCACCAACACGCATGTTTTGCCCCCCCATTCCAACCCCGCTAGACAACCCGGTCTATCACCCAAACCGCCCCGAAACATAATGCGCAGTCTCGATCAACTTCGGATTCTGGAACATCGCCTCCGTAGAACCATACTCCACCAGCCGACCCAGATACATAAAGGCCGTGTAGTTCGAAACCCGCGCCGCCTGCTGCATGTTGTGCGTCACAATCAGCACCGTATACCGCTCCGAGATCTCGGTGATCAACTCCTCAATCCGAATAGTCGCGACCGGATCAAGAGCACTGCAAGGCTCATCAAGCAACAATACCTCAGGATCCGCCACAACCGCCCGAGCGATGCACAGCCGCTGCTGCTGCCCACCAGACAACCCCAACGCAGACTCCTTCAACCGATCCTTCACCTCATCCCAGATCGCCGCAGATTTCAAACTCCGCTCGCACGCTTCAGCAAGCACGCTCTTCCGCCGCTCTCCATCAATCCGAAGCGGGTACACCACATTCTCAAAGATCGACATCGGAAAGGGGTTTGGCTTCTGAAAAACCATTCCCAGCCGCTTCCGCAGCTCGATCACATCCACGGTAGGTTCATACACCGCCGCCCCATTCAGCGTAATCCCACCCTCAACCCGCACACCATCAACCAGATCATTCATCCGATTAATCGAACGCAGCAATGTCGACTTCCCGCACCCCGACGGCCCAATAAGCGCCGTCACCGCTCCCCGAGGCACCGACATCGAAATCCCATGAATCGCCTGCGCAGCACCATACCACAACTTAAAGTCATCCGTATGAATCACCGAATCTATCCCATTCATCTCTTCATGAACCGTTGGCTCAACACCCTCCCCCCGACGGATCGCATCAATCACATCATAATGAGCAGGCTCCCCACCCATCCCACCTGGTACCACAGGAGACGGCCCCGCCACCGGCTCAGCCTCAACACCCATCGCTTGATCTGTTCGTTCAGAATCTGACATCGCACCCATCATATCGCCGCTCCCGTAGTCCGACCGCGCAACTTCGCCCGGATCATTATCGCCGCCAAGTTCAACGCGAACACAATCAACAAAAACAACAGCGTCGTCGTCCACACCATCGGCCGCGCCGCCTGCGAATCCGGGCTCTGGAACCCAAGATCATAAATATGGAACCCCAGATGCATAAAACTCCGATCCGCGTGTAAAAACGGAGCCGTCGTCGATACAGGCAGATCCATATTCAGCTTCACAGCCCCAACAAGCATCAACGGAGCCACCTCACCAGCACCCCGAGCCATCGCCAAAATCGCCCCAGTCAAAATCCCAGGCAGCGCACCAGGCAAAACAATCCGCCGGATCGTCTGCCACTTGCTCGCCCCGCACCCAAAGCTCCCCTCACGCATCGAGTTGGGAACCGCTGCAATCGCTTCCTCCGTCGCCACAATAACAACCGGAAGTGTGAGTAGAGCCAAAGTCAACGAAGCCCACAACAACCCCCTCGCCCCGAAGGTTGGCGACCCCTCCGCCGCCCGCGCCCCAAAGAACCCCACAAAGTAAGGCGTCCGCGCAATAACCATCACCATCAAAACAACAGTCACACCCCACCCCACCCAAGACAACTTCGACAACACACGGTGCACAACCCGAGGCGGATGCCCAGGGTCAGGCTTCCCCCACAAGCTGCACCCAAACGAACAAATCGCCGCAACTACCGCCAAACCAAACAACCCCCACCAGACCCCGCTCGAAAGCACACTCCCCTCCGCAGGACCAACATCAACATACCGCCCCACCGTATAACAAAAGAACCCCAGCCCAAAAACACCGTACACAATGCTCGGTACCCCCGCCAAGTTGTTCACCGCCACCCGGATCACACTCGTCCCAAAACCCTGCACCGCATACTCACGCAAATACAACGCCGCGATCACACCCAAAGGCGTCACAAACACCGTCAACAAAAGTGTCAAAAGCACCGTCCCCACAATCACAGGATACACGCCGCCTTCAGTATTAGCCTCGCGTGGCCCAGTCGAAACAAACTCCCACCATCGTCCCCCGAACACCTTCAGCTTCCCAAAGAACGACAACTGATTTGCAGGAACCAACCGAACCACCTGACTCAGCATCATCGGCTCATCACCACGCGTCTGCGCAATAGGAGCAAACCGCCCACCCGTCGGCTCCACCACCACAAACCGCTCCCGGCTATCAATCTCCTCCCCAGCCCGAATCTCCCCCAGCACCCGCTCATACTCAATCTGCAGCCGCTCCATCTCAACAGCAGATTCAGCAATCACTTCATCACGCTGATCAACAGTCATCCCCACAGTCTTCCAAGGCCCACCAACCCAAAGCCCAACCCCACCAAAGATCACAACCACCGCGCACCCAAACCGGGTCATCTTCCCAACCCGAACCCCGCTGGCCCCAATCCCAACCCCCGCATCACGCTTCAACCACCATCCACAACCCGCAAACACAACGCACAACATCACCAACGACCAGCTCACCCACCCAAGCCGATCACTCGCATGCCCCCGCTGCTCAACCCCAAGCTCCGCCTCAGCCACCGCAAGCCGAGCCGCCTCAATCCCCCGGTTAATCTTCCCAAGCTCCCGCTTCCGCATCGCCTCACCGGTTGCCCGCCGAGCCCGAGCCTCAGCATGCATCGCCCCAAACGCATCAAGCGTCTCGCCCGAACCATCCGTCACCTTTTCAAGTGCCCCCTCATCATTGATCACTGAAATCGACTCAGGAATCCCAAACCAAACACCCCACGCCTCCCGCTCAAGCATCACCGCATCATCGGGCTGCTCGATCGCAACAATCGCATCCCCATCAATCCATCGGAACGACTCCTGCCCAATATCCCGGTTCCCCACGCGATACAAATACCGCCCCTCCGCATCCTCCGTCACGCGGATTCCCATCACCTGTTCGCCGCCGGTGAGTGTCAGCTGATCAATATCTCCAGGCCAGAATGTCCGAAGCCCGTTGACCACCACCAAAGCCAAAAGCACCGCGATCATCCCAAGACACAACACAAGCGCCGACCCCGTCAACCACACCATCGGCTCACCAACAGCACTCGGAAGTGTCCGCCGTTGAGTCGCGTGCTCTGATTGTTTTACAGAATCACTCACAGCCCAGCATTCCTCTTCCGAACAATCTGCCGCACAACCTCGGCACTCGTATTAATAATAAAGGTCATCACAAACAACACAAACCCGCACAAAAACAGCACCCGGTAATGCGTCTCATCTTTGGGTGCCTCAGGCAACTCCACCGCAATGTTCGCCGCCAGCGTTCTAAACCCACTAAAGATATTCCAAGACATCTCAGGCGTGTTCCCCGTCGCCATCAGCACAATCATCGTCTCCCCAACCGCACGCCCAAACCCGATCATGCACGCCGAGAATATCCCAGACCCCGCCACAGGAAGCACAATCCGCACCGCCGTCTGCCACTTGGTCGCCCCCGCCCCAAGCGAAGCTGACCGCAACGAATCAGGCACCGCCTGCAAAGCATCCTCAGAAATCGTAAAGATAATCGGGACCACCGCGAATCCCATGATCACCGCAACCACAAGCGTATTGCGAGGGCTAAAGGTACCAAACACCGAATCCCGCGGATCAAGCCCCGCAGCAGTCAACGCGATGGCAGCAAAATATGCGACCACCAAACTCGCAACCGCCAGCACCACAAACTTCGCAAGCACCACCATCCCCACCGTCGCTGTATTCTGACCAGCCAACCAAACATCAATCCTCCGCCGCACCGTAAACGCCTGCACAATCCAAACCCCGATCGCCGCGAGCGGCATGCACGCCATCACCCACCCAGGAGTCGCCGATCCATACTCACCATTGAGCCAACGACGAAGATCCGCATCAACCAGACCGCCATCGTCAGTATCTACAACACCCGCATCACGCTCTACCACAACCCCATCAACAACCCCCATATCCATCACACGCAGCTTCCGCTGCGTCCGAGTCGAATGCCCCGCATCTCCCGCCCAATCAGGCACCCGCTCCGCGTCCACCGCAACAACATCCCCAGACATCAGCGCCCGATCAAAGCCATCAGGCGCAAACCCAACCCCCACAATCCCAGGACCAGCAGCCCAGCCAACAACCCCGCTCAAAAACAACACCCCCGCCACCATCAACAGATGATGCCCCGTCTTGAACCGCAGCCGTGTAGCCAAAGGCACCAGCTGCCACACATGAGCCCCAAACAACACCCCCAAAGGCAACACAAACATCCCCACCAAAAACGAACCCAAATACTCAGCAACATACGGCGCCACCACCATCGCCGCTACAAACCCAAGCACAACCGAAGGCAACGACGCCATCAACTCAACACTCGGCTTCACAACCTTCCGTACACGCTTCGACAAAAACTCACTCGAATACAACGCCGCAAACACCGCAACAGGGATTGCAAACAACATCGCAAAAACCGTCGCCTTAAGCGTACCAAACACAAGCGGCATCACACTCAACTTCACCTCAGAAGAATCATCCCCCGACGAAGACTGATACACATACGCAGGCTCAGGCAATCCCTCATACGCCACCTTCCCAAACAACGCCTTAATCGAAAACTCCGCATACCCCGCCTCATACCCATACAACCCATACCCACCATCATCCCCAACAATCAACACAGAATCATTCTTAGGCCCAATCGCCACCAATCCCGCACCATCAACCTCCGACTCAATCCGAACTACTGTCTTCTCACTCGTCAGATGACGCAGCACCACAACCCCATCGTTGTACAAAATCCCAACCGTCCGGTCCCGACCACTAGGAGTCAAATCAACAACCCCAACACCCTCACCCATCCGCCCAAATGTATGCGACCGAACCAAGAACCGCCCATCCCCAAACCGGTCCTGTTCATCAAGAGCAACATGCCAAGACTGCACACCCCCCAAAGTGTCCCCGATCAATATCGTCTGCCCCCCAAGCACCATCTCAACAACCGAAACATCTCCCCCACCCTTCAACAGTTCAACACGCTCCCGATAAACAAAGGCCCGCTTCTCCTTGGCAAACCGATCCATCCCCCCATCCCGGTACACCACAAACACCTGCCCACCATCCGCACTCACCTTCAATCCCACCGGCACCTCATCCCCATTCAACTCAAACGAACTCTCCTTAAGCCGAGTCTTCGCCGCCCCGCCACCTAATGGCCGAATCGTCCGCACGCTGCTGACCACAACAGTCAAATCCTCCCGCAACGCAACCAGCACCGTCTTCCCAGTCGTATCAACCTGGTAATCAACAAGCACCACCGCCCCCTCACCCTTCTTCATCACCAGCGCCTCCCCAAACGATTCCTCAACAGTCACCCGCCGAACCCGCCCATCCTCCAGCTCTTTGCGATACCCATTCCCCACAACCTCATCACCAGCCGCAAGCAACCGCGTCGAGAACTTCACCGATCCAAGCCGAACCGAGA
>Ga0209345_10001052_pt1 | contig 34545 bp, 37 predicted proteins | sample Cruoilmetagenom7_FD_187294 | JGI IMG/M metagenome (GOLD analysis project Ga0209345, IMG submission 187294) | Oil polluted marine microbial communities from Coal Oil Point, Santa Barbara, California, USA - Sample 7 (SPAdes) (version 2) | ecosystem: Environmental > Aquatic > Marine > Oil seeps ...
ACTGGGGCATGCGGAGGCTTTCTGCTGCGTGTTGCGCTTGGCTTGGTGCCAGTCGACGGCGGTCGCCGTCAAGCGAGCGCCATTAACGAACAAGGCAACAGTTTCACACAGGTTACTACCGTTATGAAAGAACAGAGAATGGTGGGTGATAAGAGATTTGAACTCCTGACATCTTCGATGTGAACGAAGCGCTCTACCACTGAGCTAATCACCCTTGCGGGGCGAAGTAGCCAATTGCGACGGGGCGTGCAAGAGGGTTTGGCGCAAAAGTTGTGGTACGCTGGGCAGCTCAGTTCCCCCTCCCTAAAATCAAAAACGCGCGCCCTTTCGAGCGCGCGTTTGTTCATCTAGCGAGTTACCAGCTTAATGGGTGGTAGTCGCATCCACACCGGCAGCACGGGCCTTTACCGCAGCAGCCTCAGCGGCTTCCTGAGCGGCTTCGTCCCATTCAATCGCTTTCGGCTTACTAACCAGCGCATGTTCCAAAACCTCGGACACGTGGTTCACCGGAATAATGGTCAGCCCTTCCTTAACGTTGTCCGGGATTTCTGGCAGATCCTTCTCGTTCTCCTGCGGGATCAGCACCGTGGTGATGCCACCGCGCAAGGCCGCGAGCAGTTTCTCTTTCAGACCGCCAATTGGCATCGCGTTGCCGCGCAAGGACACCTCGCCCGTCATCGCAATATCGCGGCGCACGGGAATCTGCGTCAGCACTGACACAATCGACGTCACCATCGCCAGACCAGCCGAGGGGCCGTCCTTCGGCGTGGCGCCGTCGGGGACGTGCACGTGGATGTCCAGCGTGTCGAACTTCGGCGGTTTGACCCCGATCTGTGGGCTGATGGAACGGACATATGAGCTTGCCGCGTCGATGCTTTCTTTCATCACATCGCCGAGCTTACCCGTGGTCTTCATCCGACCCTTACCCGGCAGGCGCAGGGCTTCGATCTGCAGCAGTTCGCCCCCGACAGAAGTATAGGCCAAGCCGGTCACGACGCCGATCTGATCCTTCTCTTCGGCCAGACCAAAGCGGTGTTTCCGCACGCCAAGGAAGTCTTCGAGGTTGTCGCCAGTGACGGTGACATTCTCAGCCTCTTTCTTGACGATCTTGGTCAGCGACTTGCGCGCCACCTTGGCGATCTCACGCTCAAGGTTCCGCACGCCCGCCTCGCGGGTGTAGTAGCGGATCATGCCGGTCAGCGCGGAGTCTTCGATCTTAAACTCCTTCTCCTTCAATCCGTGGTTCTTGACCTGCTTGGCCACCAAGTGCTGCTTGGCGATCTCGCGCTTTTCGTCCTCGGTGTAGCCCGAGAGCGGAATGATCTCCATCCGGTCCAAGAGCGGCCCGGGCATGTTGTAGCTGTTCGACGTGGTCAGGAACATCACGTTCGACAGGTCGTATTCCACCTCCAAGTAGTGGTCCACGAAGGTGCCGTTCTGTTCCGGATCGAGCACTTCGAGCATGGCCGAGGCCGGGTCGCCACGGAAGTCCTGCCCCATCTTGTCGATCTCATCGAGCAAGATAAGCGGATTCGTGGTTTTCGCCTTTTTCAGCGCCTGAATGATCTTACCAGGCATGGAACCGATGTAGGTCCGGCGGTGACCGCGAATCTCGCTCTCATCACGCACCCCACCCAGCGAGATGCGAATGAACTCGCGCCCCGTAGCCTTGGCGACCGATTTGCCCAAGGAGGTCTTGCCGACGCCCGGAGGGCCGACGAGGCACATGATCGGGCCTTTCATCTTGGTCGAGCGCTGTTGCACGGCTAGATATTCGACAATCCGCTCTTTGACCTTCTCAAGGCCATAGTGATCGTCGTCCAGCACCTTCTGCGCCTTGCCGAGGTCCTTTTTGACGCGGCTCTTCACGCCCCATGGGATCGACAGCATCCAGTCGAGGTAGTTGCGCACCACGGTGGCTTCGGCGGACATCGGGCTCATGTTCTTAAGCTTTTTGATCTCTGCATCAGCCTTTTCGCGGGCTTCCTTGCTCAGCTTGGTCTCGGCTACGCGGGCCTCAAGCTCGGCCACTTCGTTCTTGCCGTCCTCGCCATCGCCCAACTCGTGCTGAATGGCCTTCATCTGCTCATTCAGATAGTATTCGCGCTGCGTGCGCTCCATCTGGCTCTTGACGCGGGTCTTGATCTTTTTCTCGACCTGCAAGACGGACATTTCGCCCTGCATCAATCCATAGACCTTCTCGAGCCGCTCAGAAATGCTCAGCGTTTCCAGCAGGTCTTGCTTTTGCTCAACTTCGATGCCGAGGTGACCTGCCACGAGGTCGGCAAGACGTGCAGGCTCGGCACTCTCACCAACGGCGGCGAGCGCTTCTTCAGGGACGTTTTTCTTGACCTTGGCATAGCGCTCAAACTCATCGGCCACGGTGCGCAGCAGCGCTTGGGTGGTGGCCGCGTCGCCCGGCATTTCGGTCAGATACTCGGCGCGGGCCTCAAAGAAGTTGTCGTTGTCGAGGTATTCGGTGATGCGCACACGCGCTTGGCCTTCGACCAGCACTTTGACGGTGCCATCGGGCAGTTTCAGCAGTTGCAGCACATTGGCCAGCACGCCCGCCTTGAAGATGCCGGAGGTGTCGGGATCGTCCTCACCGGGGTCAATCTGGCTCGACAGCAGAATCTGCTTATCGTCGCCCATGACCTCTTCGAGCGCGCGGACGGATTTATCGCGACCCACAAAAAGCGGCACGATCATGTGGGGAAACACGACGATGTCGCGCAGCGGAAGCACCGGGTAGGATGCGTTCAGTGGCTCTAACATGCTCAATTCCTTATCTTAGCAAGACATCCCGGCCCCTGACATAGGCGGCCTTTGACATCCCCTTTTCTGGACAGGACATGTGTGCATCCCGTCCGCCTGTTTCAATCCCCATGCGGGGTTTTATCGCCCTATCATCGCTTGCCAGCGAGGGGGAGGCAAGCGCGGGATTGGCCCATTTTATGCCATTCCCCGCGCTCTTTCTTCATGTCCCGTCAATCCGGGGCTCAGGCCGCCGTCGCCTCAAGCGCCGGATAGTCGGTATAACCCGCGCGACCACCGCCATAATAGGTGTCGCTGTCACCTTCATTAAGCGGTCCGTTCATCTGCCAACGGCGCGGCAAATCGGGATTCGCGATGAAGGGGCGGCCCACGGCAATCAGATCGGCCTCGCCCTTGGCAACCGCGTCAATCGCCATCTCGCGGTCATAGCCATTGTTGGCCATGTACGGTCCGTCAAAGAGCTCGCGCAGCGCTCTGATGCTTTCGCCCTCTTCCAACGCACGCGAGCCGCCAGTGGCACCTTCGACGAGGTGCAGATAAGCGAGGTGATAACGGTTCAGACCTTTCACGACGTATTCAAAGGTTTCTTGCGGGTCCGCGTCATCGATCCCATTCGCGGGAGAGAAGGGCGATAGGCGCAGCCCTACGCGGTTGCCGCCCCAGACCTCGGTCACGGCGTCTAAGACTTCAAACAGCAAACGGGCTCGGTTTTCCACGCTGCCGCCATAGGCATCGTCGCGGTGGTTGCTGCCGGTCTTGAGGAATTGGTCCAGCAGATAGCCATTGGCACCATGCACCTCGACCCCATCAAACCCAGCCTTCTTGGCCATCTCGGCGGCGTGGGTAAAGTCCGCGACCAGTCGCGGCATCTCGTCGAGTTCCAGCGCACGCGGCTCTGAGGTGTCCTCAAAACCGTTCGTGGTGAAGGTTTTCACCTCAGTCGCGATGGCCGAGGGCGCGACAGGCTGCGCGCCGCCGGGTTGCAACGAGGTATGGCTGATCCGGCCCACGTGCCACAGTTGCAGGACGATCTTACCGCCCTCCTCATGCACCGCGTCTGTCACCTTGCGCCAAGCGGCGACCTGATCTTCGGTGTGGATGCCGGGGGTCTGGAAGTACCCTTTGCCCTCGGGGCTGATCTGCGTGGCCTCGGTGATGATGATCCCCGCACCAGCGCGCTGGCGGTAGTAATCGACATGCATCTGCGCGACTTCGCCGGTGTCATTGTCCGCCCGATTGCGCGTCAGAGGCGCCATGACAAGACGGTTATCGGCCTCAATCTCACCGGCGGTGAAGGGGGTGAATAGCTTCTCGGTCATATCAGGGCCTTTCCTTGCTTTGTTCTGTACAAGGTCACCTAAGACCCTGCCGCGTTGCAGCAAGGATCGTCTGACACAATTTCGCGTGAGAAGGCTTTGTTACAGCGGATCGATATCGCCCTGCGCGCGCCCGGCATGGAAATCCGCCTGCCATTGCGTGAATCGACCCGCCGCGATGGCCTCGCGCATGCCAGCCATGATGTCCTGATAATATTGCAGGTTGTGCCATGTCAGCAGCATGGAAGAGATGATCTCCTGACTGCGGAAGACATGGTGCAGATAGGCGCGGGAGTAGTTCTGGCACGCCGGGCAACTGCAATTCTCATCCAGAGGGCGCGGATCGTCCATGTGGCGCGCGTTCTTGATGTTGAGCACGCCCATGCGGGTAAAGACCTGCCCCGTCCGGCCCGAGCGGGACGGCAGCACGCAGTCCATCATATCGATGCCCCGCGCCACGGCACCGACGATGTCGTCGGGCTTGCCCACGCCCATCAGATAGCGCGGCTTGTCCTCGGGCAGCATGTCGGTGGCGAAATCGAGGGTCGAGAACATCGCCTCCTGCCCCTCGCCCACGGCCAGTCCGCCGACGGCATAGCCGTCAAAACCAATCTCGCGCAGCGCCTCGGCGCTCTCTTGGCGGAAGTCCTGCTCCAACCCGCCCTGCTGGATGCCGAAAAGCATATGCCCCGGACGGTCGCCAAAAGCCTCGCGGCTGCGTTTCGCCCACCGCATCGACAGGCGCATGCTCTCGGCAATGCGAGCGCGATCGGCGGGCAGTGCGGGGCATTCGTCGAAACACATGACGATGTCGGAGCCCAGCAACTCCTGAATCTCCATCGAGCGTTCGGGTGTGATCTCGTGTTTGGAGCCGTCGATATGGCTTTTGAACGTCACGCCGCGCTCGGTCAGTTTGCGCAGCCCGGCAAGGCTCATCACCTGAAAACCGCCCGAGTCTGTCAGGATCGGCTTGTCCCAATTCATAAACTTGTGCAGCCCGCCAAGCTTGGCCACCCGCTCCGCCGTGGGGCGCAGCATCAGGTGGTAGGTGTTGCCCAGCAAAATGTCCGCGCCCGTAGAGGCCACGCTTTCGGGCATCATCGCCTTGACCGTCGCCGCCGTGCCGACGGGCATGAAGGCGGGCGTGCGGATCTCGCCGCGGGGGGTCGTGATGACACCGCTGCGTGCCATGCCGTCCTGCGCGTGTTTGGTGAATCCGGTGCTGGTCATAGTCTGGCCCTCTCTGGCTGCGACTGGGGCGATAAACCAGTGGCGTGAAACATGCAATAAAGCTAAAATACTGAGAATTACGCAAATTTATACTTTTCAAAGGATTACCGCCTTGGACATCGAAGACATGCTGATCGGCCTGCTGGAGAACAATCTCGCATGGCTTTTGCTGGCCCTGCTGGTCGTGATCCTAATCTTGAAATCGGTCAAGATCGTGCCCCAGTCCGAGCAGCATGTGATTGAACGCTTTGGCCGCCTGCGCGCAGTGCTCGGGCCGGGGATCAATATGATCGTGCCCTTTATCGACAGCGTGGCGCATAAAATCTCGATCCTTGAGCGGCAGTTGCCCACCGCCAGCCAAGACGCCATCACCCGCGACAACGTGCTGGTGCAGGTCGACACCTCAGTGTTTTACCGCATCACCGAGCCGGAAAAGACCGTCTATCGCATCCGTAACGTCGACAGCGCGATCTCTACCACCGTGGCGGGCATCGTGCGTGCCGAGATCGGCAAAATGGACCTTGATGAGGTACAGGCCAACCGCAGTCAGTTGATCACCACGATCAAGGCAAGTGTCGAGGATGCGGTGGATAGTTGGGGGATTGAAGTGACCCGCGCTGAAATCCTCGACGTGAACCTTGATGCCGCCACCCGCGCCGCAATGATGCAGCAGTTGAACGCAGAACGCGCCCGCCGGGCGCAGGTCACCGAAGCCGAGGGCAAGAAACGCGCCGTGGAACTGGCCGCCGAAGCCGAGCTTTACGCGTCAGAGCAAACCGCAAAGGCGCGGCGGATTCTGGCGGATGCCGAAGCCTATGCCACCCAAGTGGTCGCCACCGCGATCAATGAAAACGGGCTGGAGGCCGCGCAATACCAAATCGCGCTGAAACAAGTAGACGCGCTGAATACGATGGGCACGGGATCTGGCAATCAGACGATCGTCGTGCCGGCGCAAGCGTTGGAGGCCTTTGGCGATGCGTTCAAACTGCTGAAGGGCAAAGGCTGATGGCGGGTTGGTTGGAACTCTGGTGGGTCTGGCTCTGCGCCGCTCTGGCGCTCGGCGTTATTGAGTTGCTGCTGCCAGGGTCAATCTTTCTCGGCTTCGCTTTGGGGGCGCTTGCGATGGCCGTGATTGTGGCCCTATTCGCGCCGCTGAATGTGGCCAGCATGTTGGCACTGTTCGCAATTCTGTCGCTTATCGCATGGATCGGGCTGCGCCTGGCCTTTCGCCGCCAGTCGAGTGGCGCGCGGATTGTCACACGCGACATCAACGAAAACTAAGGTGGCTGACATGCAGGGCCAAGGCGCAAAGAGACGGCCAGCCTTGACCTGCGCAAACCCCCGCTACATTGCGCATCACATGTTGCGCCTGATTGCCCTCCCGCGCGTTTCAGCGTTCTCCCTCCCCCGCCTTCTGGGGGTGATCACGCTGGCCTTGTCGCTGATGATCGGGGCCGCTGCTGGGCAAGCGCAGGAAAAATGGTTTGAGACCCCCGAGCTTAACCCCGGCCTGCCCCCCCCGCCAGATGCGCTGGACCGTGGCACGCCGATGGCGGCCATCGAAACCTTTATCTATCTGACGTCTAAAGGGCACTACAGCGACGCTGCCCACGTAATGGACCTGTCGGACCTGCCCCAAGGCGCGCAGGCCGAGATGGGGGCGGAACGGGCCTTTCAGCTGTCTGTGCTGATGGAACGCAAAGTCGTCGTCCCTTGGAGCAAACTTGCAGATCGCCCTGACGGCTGGCTGTCAGGCAGTTCCGAGGACAATGACACCGGACGTGTGCGTCGGTCGGTGCTGATTGACCGTCTGGAGTTGGGCGACCATGCCGTGCCGCTGCGCCTGAACCGTGTAAAGCCAGGTAAAGACGCCGAACCTGTCTGGGTCTTTTCGCGCCAAAGCGTGGATAATATCCCCGCCCTTCACGCCAAATTTGGCCCCACTGACATAGAGACCGTTTTGCCTGAATGGATGCGGATGCGGGCGTTTTGGGGGATGTATCTGTGGGAGGTGTTGTTCCTGCCCGTACTGCTGGTGGTTGCGCTGATTGCGGGCTGGTTCGCATTTAGCTTTATGCGGCGGCTGGGCGAGGCCGCCAACCGCCGCTGGATGCGTTTTGTGCTGCGGTCTTTCCGCTGGCCTGCGGCGATTGTGCTCTGTGCCGCGATTATCGGAACAGCCACCAGCCGGGTGCTTGTCGTGTCGGGCCTGATTGATGCGGTGCTCAGCCCGATCCTGCTCATTGCCTATGTCACTGCCGCAACGCTGGCCATCGTCTTTACCTTTGACGAGATCTTTGACCGGATCAGCCCCAACAACGCCTATGAGCTGGCCGATCCGATGAACGCGCATATGCGCTCCATTGCCACGACCATCGCCGCCGCGCGCAAGGGGGTGATTGTGATCGCCGTGATGGTGGCCTCGGGTGTGATCCTCGTCTCAATTAATGCGGATAACACACTGGGCCTGTCCATCTTAGCGTCAGCCGGTGCGCTAACGATTATCTTGGGTTTTGCGGCCCGCGAGGTGTTGGGAAATATTCTTGCTTCCATTCAAATCGCGCTGAACCGCTCGGCTCGGATTGGCGATCAGCTGATTTTTGAAGGGCACTTCTGCACTGTAGAGAAAATCCACTTCACCTTCGTTCAACTGCTCAATTGGAACGGCACGCGGCTTATTGTGCCAGTGAGTTACTTCGTGTCCGACGCCTTTGAAAACTGGTCGATCGAGGATCACGCCATGGTGCGGCCCATCATTCTAACCCTGTCTCAAACCGCCGACGTTAACGCGTTACGCCATGAATTCTTTAACCTCCTGTCAAAGGAAGACCCGGAAGATGTGAAGCCGATGGACAAGGCGAAGGTGCATGTGCTTGAACAAGATGCCTTTGGCATTAGGGTCCGTTTTGAACTGCCGACCGACAATGCAGCAACCTTTTGGGACATCGAATGCCGCGTCCGCGAAGGGTTGCTGGCGGCTGCGGCTAAGATGGAACAAGAAGAGGGCAAGCGCATGTTGCCCCCCGCCCCCGCGGATATGGGCAAACCATCGTAACCACAGCTTGTAGCGCTACGGTGTGCACGGTAGGCAGATGAGCAATCAAAAGGAGCAGGCAATGGATAAACTGACATTCGGCTGGGAAGAATGGGTTGCCCTGCCCGATCTGGGCCTGCCTGCGATTAAGGTCAAAGTTGATACCGGCGCGCGCACATCTGCGCTGCATGCCCATGATATTGAGGTCTTTGGCCCCGCATCCAAACCCAAGGTGCGGTTCAACGTGCATCCCATCGCCGGGCGCGAAGATATCTCCATCACCTGCTCCGCCCCAATCGTTGACCGCCGCGAAGTGACCTCGTCCAACGGCGAATCCGAGCAGCGGTTCGTTATCACCACCACGCTTGAGGTCGGCGGCCAAAGCTGGCCCATTGACGTGACCCTGACCAACCGCGCGGGCATGACCAGCCGGATGTTGCTGGGCCGTCAGGCGCTGACCGAACATATCAATATCTCGGCCACTGAGCGGCGTTTACAGCCTGATCTGAACTATGACGTTTACCACACCCCCAGCCTGCGCAGCGCTGCCCCACAGCGCGCCCTGCGCATTGCGGTGCTGAGCCGCGAAGACAACTACTCGACCCGCCGTCTGGTCGAGGTCGGCGAAGCCCGCGGCCACACGGTTGAAGTCATCGACACCACGCGTTGCTATATGGCGATCAACCAGCTGGCGCCTGAGGTGCATTACGACGGCAAGCGCCTGCCCCGCTATGACGCCGTGATCCCGCGCATCGGCGCGTCGATCACCCCCTATGGCACCGCTGTCATCCGCCAGTTTGAGACCATCGGCACGTATTGCGTCAACGGTTCTGCCGGGATCACTGCAAGCCGTGACAAGCTGCACGCGCATCAGGTGCTGGCGTCCAAAAAGATTGGCATGCCCACCACCGCCTTTGCCGCCTCGCCCAAGGACACCAGTAACCTCATGGCGCTGGTCGGTACCGCGCCGCTGATTGTGAAATTGCTGGAATCGACCCAAGGCAAAGGCGTTGTGCTGGCCGAGACCAAGAAAGCCGCCGAAAGTGTGATCGACGCCTTCCGCGGCTTACGGGCCAACTTCCTCGTGCAAGATTTCGTCAAGGAAGCCGCAGGCGAGGACATTCGCTGTCTCGTGGTGGCAGGCAAAGTTGTGGCCGCGATGAAGCGCACTGGGGCAGAGGGTGATTTTCGGTCAAACCTGCACCGAGGGGGATCGGCCAAGATTGTGCGGATTTCTAAAGAGGAACGCGACACCGCCGTGCGTGCGGCACGGGCCTTTGGGCTTGGCATCTCGGGGGTGGATCTGCTGCGCTCTGAGTCAGGACCAAAAGTGCTGGAAGTAAATTCCTCTCCCGGTTTTGAGGGGATCGAAAAGGCTACGGGCAAAGACATCGTCGGAAAGGTCTATGACGAGATCGAAGCCCGCGTGAAGCCACAGCCAGCCCGGCGACGCAAAACGGGGTGAGACGATTTTCCGTCACACCCCATTCAAGACAGCCCTTATTCAAGACAGTCCTTGTATCAGCCGCAAGCAAACTGGCGGCTTCAGTTCACCATTCGGAAGTAGGAAGCGCGATAGGCGTTTTCCATCCCAGCGTTGCGACAGAACGCCATGTTCATGTTGCTCGTCCCTTCAATGCGCCCATAGGACACAAAGGAAGCGCCCCCGACCCCATCTGCGCTTGCCGCGAACTTGATATCGCCCTTTGCCAAGATTTGGCCATTGAACACGCTCAGCGCGGCAGCGGCGTCAAAACCGCCCAGCGTCATTAAGGTTGCGCCACCGCCCGGTGCACAAGCGTCGTTGCGTCCGATCTGAAGACCCTGCGGTGAATTTAGAGAAGACGCTCCAGTATCCGTCGTTGCGACCACGACATCCTCAAGGATCACCCCGTTAGAGAATTTCACCTCGCAATCGGTCACGAACACGAATTGCGAATACAGTCCTGCATCCATCGTGATTTTGCCGCCGCTACCACAATACATCCGGTTCACTGCGTTTGGTTCAAAGTGGTACGGGCTTAGGGAGTTCGTATTTCCGTTTGGAGCGCTCTCGCCTTCTGGAAGGCCCGGGTAGGCGTTTAGGTCGAGATCGTAGTAGTAGCCGGCATCGACATATGGAGGCAGGTTTTCGGCCTCTGCCGTCCAAAAGCTATCAATGATACCCGGCAGTTGGTTGAGCAACCGCAGCCGATATTTGCCAGCGCGCAACGCGGTCTGCAGGCCATCGTTCTTTTCAAAACCGGACCGGGGGATATCAATATCGTCGATGTTCGGCATCGATACGACTGTTCCCGGCTCGAAATAGTTGTTCTGGTTCATGCTGACATAGGTGTTCGAATGGATGCAGAAACCGTTGGTGAAGTTGTTGTTGGACTGAATATCCACGACGTCTTCGGCCACGAACCCTTCTGAAAAGCAGCCCGGAAAGTAGGTCGAGTAGATCGATTCAACACCAATATCCAAGGTATCCTGACCAACCATGTTCAACAGGATCGTAGGCGAGGCATTGCTGCGCTCTTCCTTCATCATGGCGCGCACACGCACAGCGGATTTAGAATCTGCCTTTTGCACAAATGTCAGGTTTTCGTTGTCCCACTCTCCGAAATTCACATCCGTTGTCATCAGGGCCGTCGTGCCGAAATCGCGTTGGGGAAGCATATCCGATACGGTGGTCAGAGCCTTTTCCACAGCGGCGTTCGAGCTTTTCTTCTCTCGGGTATACAGTGCAGCATGAGCGGCACTGTCAGCAGCCACCTGTAGCTGGGTTCGCTCTGCCATCGCTTTGTTGTAATCGACAGCAAGCCCACCCATCACCAGCGTAATCAGAAAAAAGAAAAGCGAAAGCAGGGTAATAGAACCGCTCTCGTCGTTGATCCAATTGCTTTCGCGCGTCCATTCAGTTCCGGACATTAAGTTATGCTTTGCTTTGTAAGTCATTGTCTTAGAACTCCACAATGTGCTGGGCGCTTACGCGAACCTTTGCGCTGTTGAAGGCGCTTCGGACCAGATTGAGAGGCATCAAATCACCAGCCGGGGCTTCGAGATCGGTCTGAATAAAGCCATCCGCAATCGTCGTGGTGACAGAAATATTGCCTTTGAAATGGGATATTCGCGCAAGAATGTAGTTCTGCACCGCTTCGTTGTCGGCCAGACGGCCAAGCGAAAACGCGCGGTTGCCATCCTGCACGATCCGGGTGAGCTGCGCTTCGGCGAAGAACACCATCGAGACGTTCATGATAACGCCGAGGATAAGCGCGAAAATTGGGAGCCAAATCACGGTTTCGATCGTTGCAGAGCCAGAATCGTCCCTGCAGAACAATTGAGCCCAACGGCGGCGGGCAAGGCGTGTCTTTTTGGGAATGGGTAAATGCGGTCGCATCGTATCGCCTTCCAAACGGAGTTCCTGCCAAGTCTCAGGATCAATAACCGCGAATCGTGACCGGAATGCGTCCATGTCGCGGCAAATTCGCGTTGTTTGGCGTGTATTTCCTATGGTTCAGACCAGTTAGAGGGCCGCCACATTGATCCAGTCGGCAATGGAATGTTCTAGTGGCGGCTTTCTCTATCAGCTACATCGCCCCGCTTGGCGGAGCAGCGGCAGCGCCTTTTCCCTTTACGCGTGACATGCTTGAGCGAGCGAACCATTTTGACCCGCTCTAGTCTCAACACCGGCCAAGCCCCCACTTTACGCCCTCGCCCGCAATCCCTATATAAAAAGTCGAGAATGATGCGAGGCACAGATGACCGAACAGACCCAACCGCTCGAAGGGACGCCGTTGATTGCGCCCTCGTCCACCGATCACCCGCTTTATGAGCAGGTCGTTGAGGCCTGTCGCTCGGTCTATGACCCGGAAATTCCGGTGAATATTTATGAGCTTGGTTTGATCTATACGATCGACATCAACAGCGAGAACGAAGTCGACATCAAAATGTCGCTGACCGCGCCGGGTTGCCCTGTTGCGGGTGAGATGCCGGGCTGGGTGGCGGATGCTGTCGAACCGATCCCAGGCGTCAAACAGGTTAACGTCGCTTTGGTTTGGGAACCGCCTTGGGGCATGGACATGATGTCTGACGAGGCGCGGCTAGAGCTTGGATTTATGTGAATCCTCTGCGTTGCGCCCATGTTGCGACGCAGAAACCCTGACTGAAATCAACCATTTGTAGCACCTGAGCGCTTGGCGAAACTTCGCCGATTGCGCTAACGGTCCAGTCTTCGTTTGACTGAAATCATTCCGTCATGAAACCGTTACCCAGTGCCGTGATTAAGGCACCGGACCTCTTTTTCATGGATGGATTGACTCATGCGCACACTTGTTTCCCTTTCCGTATTCGCGCTTGTGCCCGGTTTGGCACTTGCCGAAGCCCATACCGCCGCGACACCCGTCGAATACGGCCCCCGCCCGGCTTATCTGGTGGATAAGCTGCCTGATGGCGACCTTAAGGATAAGCTGGCTTCTTGCATCGGTCAGGATGCCACACGAACCGATTTTTCCATCGGTCACCGCGGCGCCCCGCTGATGTTTCCTGAGCATACCGTGCAGTCGAACGTTGCGGCCGGACGCATGGGGGCGGGTATTTTGGAATGTGACGTGACCTTTACCGCCGACCACGAATTGGTCTGCCGCCACGCGCAGAATGACCTGCACACAACGACCAATATTCTGGTTTCGGATCTGGCCGAAAAATGCACCACCGGCTTTACGGCAGCGGAGGGTGACAGTCCTGCCAGCGCGGAATGCCGCACCTCCGATCTGACACTGGAAGAATTCCGCACCCTCACCCCGAAGATGGACAGCGCCGACAGCACGGCCACCACAGCCGAAGACTATCAGGGCGGCGTGGCTCCTTTTCGCACGCAGCTCTATTCGGACAAGGCCGATCTGATGACCCATGCGGAATCGATTGAGCTCTTTAAATCGCTGGGTGCCAAATTCACGCCCGAGCTTAAGTCGCCCTCTGTCGAGATGCCTCATGACGGTTTCTCACAAGAAGACTACGCGCAGAAAATGATTGATGAATACAAAGCCGCCGAGGTGCCCGCCTCGGACGTTTGGGCGCAGTCGTTCAATCTTGATGACGTGCTCTATTGGATCAAGGCCGAGCCGGAGTTCGGCAAACAGGCGGTTTATCTGGTGGAATGGGGCGATGGCTTTGACGAGCAAGACCCAGAGACATGGCAGGAGGATTTTGCCAGCCTCAAGGAACAGGGTGTGAATTACCTCGGGGCATCGCTGAACATGCTGCTGACCAACAAGGACGGCGCTATGGCTGCGTCTGACTATGCCAAGGCCGCAAAGGACGCGGGCATTGAGTTGATCGCTTGGACATTGGAACGCTCTGGCCCGCTGGCGTCGGGCGGCGGTTGGTACTTCCAGTCGGTCAGCGATGTGGTCCAGGACGACAGCGACTACCTCGTGGCCCTCGACGTGCTGGCGCAGGATGCCGGCGTTGTGGGGGTTTTCTCCGACTGGCCCGCGACAACGACCTTCTACGCCAACTGCATGGGTCTTTAATCGCGCAACGATTATGAACTGGCCTCTGGGCCGTCCTTCTTTGGGCGGCCCATTGCGTCTTGGCGGTCTTGCAAGGGTTTGCCCATCCTGCGACATTGCTGAAAACGAAGGGCAGGACATGGAAACTTGGGCGATTTTTACGGGCGACATCGTCAAATCCAGCGCAATGACGCGCGCGGAATTGACGGCTGTCTTTGACCGTCTGGAGGAAGGCGCCGAGGCAATCGCCGCTTGGCAGGACGCCCCCAGCCGCCTGACCCGCTTTCGGGGCGACGGTTGGCAACTGGCGGTGCAGCCTGCGCTGTCCTTTCGCGCGGCATTGACCCTGCGCGCTGCCGTACGGCGGGGTGCCAAGACCGCCGATACCCGCATCGCCATCGGTTTCGGTCAGGCCAATTTGGGCCAAGACGACCTTGCCAAAGCGGATGGCGAGGCGCTGGTGGCCTCTGGCCACGCGCTTGACAACATGCCGCGCAACCGACGCCTGACTGCCCCGAATGCCCCCCGCGCCCTGCAATGCGCCCTGCCCCTCGCGGATCGGCTCGCCGCAGGCTGGACCATGCGACAGGCCGAGGTGGCCTATTACATGCTGGCGCCAGCCCGTCCCGCACAAGCCGCGCTGGCTGCTCGTTTGGATCTGACCCAGCAAAGTGTACAAGGCCATGTTGATGCAGGCGGGGTGGAGGCGCTGCTTGAGGTCTGTGATTTGATCGAAGAGAGTGAGGCAGGATTTCAATGACGCGGACCGCCTCAGCAAAACAGCCAAATAAGGCTGTTATATCCAATTACAGCCAATTTAGCCTGTTTTCCCCAACGTGGGTCACCTTATGACGGATCTAATGATCCCCACGGCTCTCGCATACCTCCTCGCCCATGCCCTTGCGGATTACGTCTTTCAGTCCCGCTGGATGGTCGACAACAAACGCCAGCCAGCCGTTCTTTTGCTACACGGTTTCATCGTCTTTGCGCTGACCGCTGTCGCTTTGGGTGGCAGCCTTGCGCTCGCTGCCGCACTGGCCCTTGCGCATCTGGGGATCGACGCGGTCAAAGTCCATGCTGTCTCCCAAGCCCAACGTGATCGGCTCTGGCCCTATCTTGCCGATCAGTCTGCGCATCTCGTCACCATTGGCCTTGCCGCATATACCGTTCCCGATGCCTTCGCCCAAGGGCTGTGGGCCGAATACGCAGGCAACATGCAACAGCCTGCCCTCCTCCTGATCGGTTTGATCGCCGCCACGCTTGCCGGTGGCCCCGCAGTGGGCGGCCTCATGACGCCGTATAAGGCGCAGGCGCAGCCTGACGGCCTCGACAACGCCGGACGCATTATCGGCCTTCTGGAGCGCGCGCTTATTTACCTGATGGTGATGCTGGGCGAACCCACGGGCATCGGTTTCCTGATTGCCGCGAAATCCATTCTCCGCTTCGACACGGTATCCCAAAGCCGCGAGATCAGCGAATATGTCATCATCGGCACGCTGGCCTCCTTCGGCTGGGCGCTCCTCATGGCCTTTGCCACGCAATCCCTGATTAATTTGCTCTGATAATGCGCACTGACGGTTGAGATCACCGCCGCTGCCCCCTATCTTGGCCGCATAGGAGATTACTCATGTTTGGCATTCCCGGTAAGCAAGCCGTCAACCTGACCCCAAAAGCCGCGGCCCAGATCGCGAAGCTGATGCAATCCGCGGGCCACGCTGGTCTGCGCATCGGCGTCAAAAAGGGCGGCTGCGCTGGCATGGAATACACCATGGACTATGTCGAAGACACCGATCCCAACGACGAAGTGGTCGAGCAGGACGGGGCGCGGGTGATGATTGCCCCGATGGCGCAGATGTTCCTCTTTGGCACTGAGATCGACTATGAGACCACGCTGCTCGAATCCGGCTTCAAGTTCCGCAACCCGAATGTGACCGAAGCCTGCGGCTGTGGCGAATCCATCAAGTTCGACGAGAGCCTCGGCGCGAAGTGATCGCGGCCCCGGTCTTGACGAAAGCCGCCCGTCCTGCGAACTCATCCTGAGCCTTAACAGATCAGGACGGACCCGATGCGCCCCAAAATCGCCGCTGGCAACTGGAAGATGAACGGCACCGCCGCCGCCCTTTGCGAACTCGATGCATTGAGCCGAGCCCTGCCGGAAAACCCTCCCCAAGTCGTGATCTGCCCGCCCAGCCCCCTGCTCTTTCGTGCCACAGACGCGGTGCACGGCTGCCCCATCCAGATCGGCGCGCAGGATTGTCACGCCGAAAGGGCGGGCGCCTTCACCGGCGACATCTCCGCCACCATGATCGCCGATACCGGGGCCACTCATGTCATCCTTGGCCACTCCGAACGCCGCGATGCTCACCGCGAAACCGACGCGGATGTCCAAGCCAAAGCCCGCGCCGCTTGGGGCGCGAACCTCACCGCCATCATCTGCATCGGCGAAAGCAACGCGCAGCGCGAAGCGGGCGAGACGCTCGAGATCATCGGCGCTCAACTTGACGGCTCCCTGCCCGACGACGTCACTGCCGACAACACGGTCATCGCCTACGAGCCGATCTGGGCCATTGGTACAGGCAAAGTCCCCAGCATCGCGCAGATCACCGAAGTGCACGATTTCATCCGCAGCCGCCTCAATACCCGCTTCGGCACCGAGATCGGCAATGCCCTGCCCCTGCTCTACGGCGGCTCCGTGAAAGCCAGCAACGCAACCGAAATCTTCGCGGTAGAGAATGTCGACGGCGCCCTCGTCGGCGGCGCCAGCCTCAAAGCAGATGATTTCGCACCAATCGTCGCCGCCCTCGCCTCGGCCTAATCTCTTTTTGGCCAAAAATACTTAAAAGCAACACTGTCAACGGGAGGGCCGCTCGCGTCGGCCCGCCCCACCAAATTAAAGCGGCAACATCGTCGTCGACTTGATCTCTTCCATCGACAAAAGCGCCGTGACGTTATGCACCTTCACCTCTGAAATCAGCGCCTGATAAAACACATCATAGGCCCGCGCGTTTTTCACCCGCACTTTGAGGATATAGTCGATATCCCCCGCCAAGCGGTGCGCCTCTTGCACCTCAGGCCGGTCCTTCAGCGCCTTCAAAAACGCCGCCTGCCACGCCGCCTCATGCTCTGACGTGCGGATCAGCACAAAGAAACAGGCCTCGAACCCAAGCGCTTCCGAATCCAGCACCACGGTCTGCTGACCGATCACCCCGGCCTCGCGCAGCTTGCGGATGCGATTCCACACCGGCGTCTTAGAAGACCCCACTTCGCGGGCAATATCGTCCAGCGACTGGCTCGCATCACGTTGCAACTGCGCCAGGATTTTCCGGTCGGTCTCATCTATTCGGACAGTCATTCTCTTCCTTCTCGCCCCGGCGGGACGTTCATGCTCAACACTGGCCATAAGCGAACGCATGTTCTTATCTGCGCCGGTATATAGCCATTTGGTGGGAATATTTCCTATATATGAGGTCAAGTCAAACCAGAAACAGGGCGCATCATGGACCATTTCCCCATCTTCCTTGCCACCCGTGGCCAGCGGATCGTCCTCTCGGGCGGCGGCGAAGCGGCACTGGCCAAACTGCGCCTGCTGCTGAAAACCTCAGCCCGGCTGATCGTCTTTGCGCCCGCCCCCGACCCGCAGATCGAAAGTTGGGCCGCCGAGGGCCGTCTGACCCTGCACCGCCGCCCGATGGCCGCAGGCGACGCGCTCTGCGCCAAACTCTTCTACGCCGCCGACGAAGACGCCCATGAGGACGCCCGCACCGCCGCCATTGCGCAGGCCTGCGGCGCGCTGGTCAATGTCGTCGACAACCTCCACGACAGCCAGTTCATCACCCCCGCCATCGTCGACCGCGACCCGGTGACCATCGCCATCGGCACCGAAGGCGCCGCCCCGGTGCTCGCCCGCGCCATCAAGGCCGACCTCGAAGAGCGCCTGCCAACAACCCTCGGCACCCTCGCACGCATCGGCAAAGGCTTTCGCAAACTCGCCGACGCCCTGCCCATGGGCCGCCCGCGCCGCGATTTTTGGCGCGACTATTATTTTACCAGCGGCCCCCGCGCGATTGCCGAAGGCCCCGACGCCGTCCGCCCCGCCCTCAACACCCTGCTCGACGACCACCTCAGCCGCTCCGCCCGCCCCGGCCATATCGCCTTTGTCGGCGGCGGCCCCGGTGATCCGGAACTGCTGACCCTCAAGGCCCGCCGCGCGCTGGATGAAGCCGATGTGGTGATTTACGACCGCCTCATCAGCCCCGAGATCTTGGAATTGGCCCGCCGCGAAGCCCTGATGATCGACGTCGGCAAAGAGGGCTTTGGCCCCTCGGTGACCCAAGAGAGCATCAACACCCTGCTGGTCGAACACGCCCAAAGCGGCGCGCAGGTCGTGCGGCTGAAATCCGGCGATGCCACCGTCTTTGGCCGTCTGGATGAGGAAATCGACGCCGTCGACGCCCATGGCATCACTTGGCACATCGTGCCCGGCATCACCGCCGCCTCCGCCGCCGTCGCAGGCATCGGCCAAAGCCTGACCAAACGCGACCGCAACACCTCGGTGCGCTTCCTGACGGGCCACGACATGAAGGGCTTTGCCGATCACGATTGGGCCGCTCTGGCGCGACCCAATGAGGTCGCCGCGATCTACATGGGCAAGAAATCCGCCCGTTTCGTTCAAGGCCGTCTGCTGATGCACGGTGCCGAGCGCAACACGCCCGTCACCGTGATCGAAAACGCTTCACGCCCCGATCAACGGGTGCTCTCCACCACGTTGAGCGCCCTGCCTCAGGATCTAGCCGACGCGCAAATGACCGGCCCCGCGCTCACCTTCTACGGCCTCGCCCCCCGCGCCGCCGCCCAAGCTGCCACCCAAACCCCGTTAGAGGAGATGGCCTGATATGCCCAAACCTTTCACCCCCAAGGTCGTCACCGCCAATGCTTTGCTCGAAGGCGACGTGATCTACCAAACCGCCACCGGCTGGACCCGCAACCTCGCCGAGGCCGAAGTGCTCACCGATGAAGCCGACGCCGACCTGCGCATGATCGACGCGCTCACCCAGGCCGACTTGGTCGTCGGCGTCTACCTCGCCGATGTGACCCCCGAAACCACCGGCCCCCGCCCAACCCATTTCCGCGAAGAGTTCCGCGCCAAAGGCCCGTCGAACTACGCCCACGGCAAACAGGAGAGCCTGTGATGTACAGCTACACCGAATTCGACGACCACTTCCTCGCTGAGCGCAACGCCCAGTTCCGCGCTCAAGTCGAACGCCGCATCGACGGCTCGCTCACTGAGGATGAGTTCAAACCCCTGCGCCTGATGAACGGGCTCTACTTGCAACTGCACGCCTACATGCTGCGCGTGGCGATCCCCTACGGCACGCTCAACAGCGCTCAGATGGACCAACTCGCCTATATCGCCGAGCGGTGGGACAAAGGCTACGGCCACTTCACCACGCGCCAGAACATCCAGTACAACTGGCCCGAATTGCGCGACGTGCCCGACATGCTCGACGCCTTGGCCGAGGTGAAGCTCCACGCGATCCAAACCTCCGGCAACACGATCCGCAACGTCACCGCCGACCACTTCGCCGGGGCCGCCGCGGATGAGGTCGCCGACCCGCGCCCGGTGGCCGAGCTGATCCGCCAATGGTCCACCGACCACCCCGAATTCCAGTTCCTACCGCGCAAATTCAAGGTCGCGGTCACCGGAGCCGAAGCCGACCGCGCCGTGATCAAATCCCACGACATCGGCCTGCGCATTGTCGAGCGTGACGGCCAACAAGGCTTCGAAGTCATCGTCGGCGGTGGCCTTGGCCGCACACCCATGATCGGCAAGGTGCTCTATGATTTCGTCACCGCCGAAGACCTGCTACCGACGCTCGAAGCCATCGTCAGCGTCTACAACGTCCTCGGCCGTCGCGACAATAAATACAAAGCGCGCTTAAAAATCACCGTGCATGAAAACGGCATCGAAGACATCCGCACCCGCGTCGACGCGCAATACGCGCTGATCCGCAGCCAGTTCTCTGGCGTCGACCAGCAAATGCTCGCGCGCATCGAAGCCGACTTCGCCGCCCCCCAGTTCAAAACCGCGCCCCTCGGAGCCTACGAGGCCGCCTACACCAACGACCCGGTCTTCCGCGCTTGGGCAGACACCAACCTCGCTGACCACCGCGTGCCGGGCTATGCCATCGTCTCGATCAGCCTCAAAGCCCATGGTGCCACGCCGGGCGATGCAACGGCAGACCAAATGCGCGTAATGGCAGACCTCGCCCGCCGCTATGGCCATGACGAGCTGCGCATCAGCCACGAGCAGAACGTCATCCTCCCACACGTCCACCGCAGCGACCTGCCCGAACTGCACGCAGCGCTGAAAGCCGCCAATCTCGCCACCGCCAACATCGGCCTGATCTCGGACATCATCGCCTGCCCCGGCATGGACTACTGCGCGCTGGCCACCGCCCGCTCGATCCCCATCGCCCAAGAGATCGCCACCCGCTTCGACGAGTTGAAGCTGGAGCATGACGTGGGCCCGCTCAAGATCAAGATATCGGGCTGCATCAACGCCTGCGGCCACCACCACGTGGGCCATATCGGTATTTTGGGTCTCGACCGCGCTGGCGTGGAAAACTACCAGATCACCCTCGGCGGCGACGGCACGGAAACCGCCAGCATTGGCGAACGCGCTGGTCCGGGATTCTCGGCGGACGACATCATCCCCGCCATCCAACGGCTCGTTATGGGCTACCTCGACCTGCGCAACGATCCCGCCGAGACTTTCCTGCAAACCTACCGCCGCCTCGGCCTCGCGCCCTTCAAAGCCGTCCTCTATCCAGAAGCCCAAGCCAATGCCGCTTGATACCCCTAAACTTCATCCTTTCTCAAATACCGCTGCACCGCCCTCCGAGGCGCTGCACGCGGTAGAGGATCAGGTGACCCGCCTGAACCAAGCGTTGCGCCACCATGGCGCCACAGACGTGATCCGCCGCGCTGTGGACGAGATCGAGACCCTCACCCTCGTCTCCAGCTTCGGCGCGGAATCCGTGGCGCTTTTGCACCTTGCCGCCATGGTCTCACGCGACATCCCGGTGCTCTTCATCGACACCGAGATGCTCTTTGCCGAGACGCTGGTCTATCAACAGGAATTGAGCGAACGCCTCGGCCTGCGCCGCGTCACCACCCTGCGCAGCGCCGAAATCGCGGCCCAAGACCCCGACGGCACGCTGCACCAATACGACACCGATGCCTGCTGTGCCCTCCGTAAGACCCGCCCGCTGCAAAATGCGCTGGCGGGCCATGACGGCTGGATCACCGGGCGCAAACGCTTCCAATCCGGCAGCCGCGCCGCGCTGAAGTTTTTTGAGGTCGAGATCCCCGAAGACGGCAGCGCGCCGCGGATCAAGGTTAACCCGCTGGCCTATTGGGCGACCTCGGATGTGGCGGACTACATTACCGAAAACCGCCTGCCCCGCCACCCGCTGGTGGCCAAGGGCTACCCGTCGATCGGCTGCGCGCCTTGCACCTCGCCCGTAGCACCGGGCGAAGACCCCCGCGCCGGGCGCTGGCGCGATCAGAGCAAAGAAGAATGCGGCATCCATTTTGTGAACGGCAAAGTGGTCCGAACAGGAGACAAGAGATGAGCACCCTCGTAACCGACGCAGGCTTTACCGCTGACGACTGGACCCACGGCTATTGCAAGGACGGGGCCGCGAATGACTGCCGCGCCGTTGATTTGGCCTCCGACGCAGATGCCCAAGCCGTGGCCCTCCCCCCCGCGCTGGAGATGATCCGCGTGGACTTCCCCTCCTTCGCCGACGGGCGCGGCTTTTCTATCGCCCGCACCCTGCGCCTGCGCGGCTACACGGGCCGCCTGCGCGCAAAGGGCCACGTGCTGGCCGATCAATACGCCATGGCGCGGCGGGCGGGATTTGACGAGGTCGAGATCGACGAAGACCTCGCCGCTCGCCAACCTGAAAACCAATGGCAAGCCCGCGCCGATTGGCAGGCCCATAACTATCAGGCCCGCCTGCGCGGCTGACCAAAAGGGCGCATTGTTTGCCCTCACCCCTTCCATGACATAAGTAGAGGCCGCAAACCGATTTGCGGAAACCCAGATGACTGAGCAAAGCAAAGTGAACCAGACCGCCGCCAAGCCCGTCCCGACATTGCCGGACGCCCAGACCGTGACGCGCGTCACCCATTGGACCGACCAGCTGTTCTCCTTCCGCGTGAGCCGCCCGGCGTCCTTGCGCTTCCGCTCGGGCGAGTTCGTGATGATCGGCCTGATGGGCGACCCGCACCCCGAGACTGGCAAGCAAAAACCGCTGCTGCGCGCCTATTCCATCGCCTCGCCCGCTTGGGACGATGAGTTGGAGTTCTACTCGATCAAGGTCCAAGACGGCCCGCTGACTTCGAAGTTGCAACACATCCAGCCCGGCGACCAAATCATCTTGCGGCCCAAGCCCGTCGGCACCTTGGTCCATGACGCGCTGCTGCCCGGCGACCGGCTGTGGATGTTCGCCACCGGCACCGGCTTTGCCCCCTTCGCCAGCCTGCTGCGCGAGCCTGAAACTTACGAGAAATTCGACGAGGTCATCGTCACCCATACCTGCCGTGATGTGGCGGAACTGGAGTATGGCCGTCAGCTTATCGAAGGGCTGAAGGCGGATCCGCTCATGCAAGAACTGATCGGCACCGAGAACCTCGAAAAGATTCGCTATTACCCGACCACGACCCGCGAAGAGAGCCCGAAGATGGGCCGGATCACAAATCTCTTGCAGGACGGCACCGTGTTCAAAGATTTGGGCCTGCCCCAGATCAATGCCGCCCACGACCGCGCCATGGTCTGCGGCAGCTTGGGCTTTAACAAGGATATTATGCAGATTCTCGAAGGCTTTGGCCTGACCGAGGGTGCCAACTCCGACCCCCAGCATTTCGTTGTCGAAAAGGCCTTTGTCGGCTGAACAGATTTAACGCTTGGTAAAGGCCGCAACGTCACTGTTGGCGCTATCGGCGTTGCCTTGCCGACGCTGTGGCAGAACCCTGCGCAGATATGCCCCACCCCCTTTCGCCGCACCAAGACAGTGGTTAGCTGACGCTCGTTGACGCGGGGGACTGCCGCGCAACAAGACAACCACATGCGAAAGGCAAATCATGGCGAACCCTGGGACCCCGACCCCCAAGAAAGTGACAGATCTGGCCACCGAAAAAGCCGACCTGTCGCGCACCGCACTGATCGGTATTTTCGGTAGTGAAGCGACACCCGGCGCGTTGATCCGCGAAGGCGGTGGCAAGATTTCCCGCGTCAAAGTGGGCGACCAAGTGGCTGGCGGCGTTGTCGCGGCCATTGGCGAAGGCGCTTTGGTGCTCTCCAGCCGCCGCGGCAACAAAGTGTTGCGCCTGCCCAAGGGCTAAGCGCGCCCGCGCCCTCTTGACCTGCCGCGCCGCCCAGTGCACATCGCGGGGCATGAGCAAAACAGCATTGATCACCGGCGCCTCGCGCGGCCTGGGCGCCGCCTTGGCCGAGGCTTTGGCCCCCACCCATCACATCATCGCCGTCGGTCGCACGACCGGCGCGTTGGAGGAATTGGACGACCGTATCCAAGCCAAGGGCGGCAGCGCCACACTGGCGCCGATGGATGTGACGAATGCCGATGCTATGGCCGTGCTCTGCCGGGGCATCCATGACCGCTGGGGCGGGCTTGATCTTTGGCTGCACTGTGCGGTCCATGCCGCCCCCCTGACCCCGACCGATCATATCGACGCCAAGGACATGGAGAAATCCATCGCGGGCAACATCACTGCCACGGCGCGGCTGATCACCTTCGTGTCGCCCTTGCTGGGGGCCGAGGGTCAAGCGGTGTTCTTTGACGATCCCCGCGCCGGGGCCAAGTTTTTTGGCAGCTACGGCGCCACCAAAGCCGCTCAGATCGCGCTGGCGAGTTCTTGGCAGGCCGAGACGGCGCAGATCGGCCCCAAGGTGCATATCCTCACGCCCGAGCCTATGCCCACCGCTACCCGAGGCCGTTTCTTCCCCGGCGAAGACCGTGCGGCGCTCAGCGATCCGGCCACGCAGGCCGCTGCGGTATTGGCGCAACTGTCGGAAAACTCCGCCGCCTGAACCGGGCGGCACCGGCGCGCCGCGCTTGCCGCCGGTCCGCCCCTCGCCTATCAAGGCAAAAAGGGGCCTTCATGCGTATTCTGATCACAAATGACGACGGCATCAACGCACCCGGGTTGACCGTGCTCAAAGCCATTGCCGATGAACTCGCCGGACCGGATGGCGAGGTCTGGACCGTCGCACCTGCGTTTGAGCAGTCCGGCGTGGGCCATTGCATCAGCTACACCAAGCCGATGATGATCTCGCAACTGGGCGAGCGGGTCTTTGCGACCGAAGGATCTCCTGCCGATTGCGTGCTGGCTGCGATCCACGACACGATGACAGCGGCCCCGCCTGATCTGGTGCTCTCGGGCGTGAACCGGGGCAACAACGCTGCGGAAAACGCGCTCTATTCCGGCACGCTTGGCGGCGCGATGGAAGCAGCGTTGCAGGGTCTGCCCGCCATCGCCTTGTCGCAATACTATGGTCCCGCCAACCGCGATCTGGCCGACCCGTTCGAGGCCGCCGCCCAGCATGGGGCCGAGACCTGCCGCCGTATTCTCGCGCACAGCCCCGAGGAAGACGCGGCTTACGGTCTGTTCTACAACGTCAACTTCCCCCCCGTCGCCGGCGCGGATGTGCGTGGCATTCGTCTTGCGCCGCAGGGCCGCCGCCCGAACACCGGCTTTTCTACTGAGGCGCATCTCTCGCCCTCAGGCCGCCGGTTTTTGTGGATCAAAGGTGGCGACCAGCGTGTGCAAACAGCGCCCGGCAGCGACGCTTGCATCAATCTCGACGGCTATGTCTCGGTCACGCCCATGCGCTGCGATCTGACCGACCATGCGGCGCTGGACACATTGGCGGGCATCAACGGATGAACGAAGAGCCGATCTCTGAAGCCGAGCGCAAGATGCAGTTCCTCTATGCGTTGCGCTCCAAGGGCGTGACCGATGCGCGGGTGCTGACAGCGATGGAAGCGGTGGACCGGGGGCCGTTTATTCGTGGCCTTTTCGCCAGCCGCGCCTATGAAGATATGCCGCTGCCCATCGCCTGCGGTCAGACGATCAGTCAGCCCTCGGTCGTCGGGTTGATGAGCCAAGCGCTACAGGTCTCCTCGCGTGACAAGGTGCTGGAGATCGGCACCGGCTCGGGCTACCAAGCCGCGATCCTCAGCAAGCTGGCGCGCCGGGTCTATACGATCGACCGCCACCGCCGCTTGGTGCAGGAGGCCCGCGGCGTGTTTGAGGCGATGGATCTGACCAACATCACCGCGATCACCGCAGATGGCAGCTTTGGCCTTGCCGAACAGGCGCCCTTTGACCGGATCATCGTGACCGCCGCCGCCGAAGACCCCCCCGGCCCGCTCCTCGCGCAGCTAAAGGTGGGGGGCATCATGGTGCTGCCCGTTGGCCAGTCCGACGCAGTTCAACACTTGATCCGTGTGCGAAAGACCGCCGAAGGCCTTGAATACGACGAATTGCGCGCCGTGCGCTTCGTCCCCCTGCTGGAAGGCTTGGGCAAGGACGGTTAATAGGTTATGAAAGACAAAACCCCGGCATACCGGGGGGTGAAGATGAGGACTTGCAGAATGCGCCATCCGTTTAAGAGCCGAGCAACACGATTGACCCTGTTGGCCGGCACCAGTGCGATCCTGCTGGCAGGCTGTGAAAACCAGCCGCTGGATTTCGATTTGCGCAGCACTTTTGGGGATGGTTTCTCGACCGCTGAAGCGGCGCGCGGGCCATTGGCCGACCGGCCCAAACCGGATGCGCGGGGCGTGATCTCCTATCCCAATTACCAAGTGGCCGTCGCAAAACGCGGCGACACGCTTAAGGATGTGGCCGCGCGCGTCGGCGCGAACAGTAACGAATTGGCCCGCTACAACGGCATTGATCTGGGCGTGCCGCTGCGCAATGGCGAGATCATCGCCCTGCCCCGCCGTGTGGCCGAACCTGCGCCGGGCAACAGTAACGGTGTCGACATCACTTCGTTGGCTGGCAATGCGATTGACCGTGTGCCCGCCACCCCCGGCGTACAGACCCAAAGCCTGCCGCCTGCAACCACCAGCGCCCCGGCCTCGCAACCCACTGCGCCGACTGGCAAAGAGCCCGTCCGCCACCGCGTCGAGCGGGGCGAGACCGCCTATACCGTTGCGCGCCTTTATAACGTGCCGGTCAAAGCGCTGGCAGAATGGAACAGCCTTGGCCCAGACTTCTCGATCCGTGAAGGCCAGTTCCTGCTGATCCCGGTAGAGAAACAAGCGCCCCCGCGTCAGATCCCCACCGCCGCGCCGTCGCCCCAGCCCGTCAAACCGCTAGAGCCTGTCACCACCGCTCCCGGCGCTGGCACACCGACGCCAACTCCGCCGTCCGCAGCCAAACCGCTGCCGCAGGACGACACGGCAAAACCGACCCCGCCCGCCGCAGCACCCGCAGAGCCTGTGGCCGATGTTGGCAAACCTACAGCTCCCGCAAAGTCGACCAAGATGACTCCGCCCGTGCAAGGGTCGATCATTCGCGAATATTCCAAGGGTAAGAACGAGGGCATTAACATCAAGGGCGCGCCCGGCGCAGCCGTCAAAGCCGCCGACAGCGGCACCGTGGCCGCGATCACCAAAAGCGCCGACGGTATCCCGATTGTCGTGGTGCGCCACCCAAACAACCTGTTGACCGTCTATGCGAATGTCGCCGGGGTCAAAGTGGCGAAGGGCGACAACGTCAGCCGCGGCCAGCAAATCGCCGTATTGCGCGATGGTGCAGACTCGCATGTACACTTTGAAGTGCGCAATGGGTTTGAGAGCGTCGATCCGACGCCCTACATTCAGTAAATCTGAAGGAACCGGGAACGGTGCCATTGGGGCGCCGTTCGGTTCAGTAGTTTGAACCATTCTTTCGACGGATCGGTAAACGTTTAAGCTGGGGATCAGTGTCGTTTGTACGGACCGGTCACACGAACAAAACCGCTATTCTATCTACCAAGAAGAAGCCGAAGACCTAGCATTCCAAGGATAAGGGCGGCAACACGATCGATATATCGTTTTGCATCTAAATAGCGTTGACTAATGCTCGCTCGGCTCATGCCAAAGGCAAGGGCTGAATATGACATGACTTCAATCGCGAGGTGGTTGGCCACCACCAAAAGGTTTTCTTTCATCGTCATGCTTTCAGGAAAAATCACCACCAAGACCGCCGCTGCAAACAAAACGGATTTGGGATTGAGGAGATTGATCATGACGCCTTGGAGGAAAGCACGTTTGGCCGGCTTGATATGGGTCTGGACTGGATCCGAAGCACCAACCCACATACCGTAGGCGACATAGATCAGATATACCGCCCCGAAAAATTTTACTGCTGCATACGCCCAAGGAAAGGCGAGGAATATGACCTCAAGCCCCAAAAGTGCTGCGAGCGTCCATAGTGATGCCACCAAAGCAAGCCCAAATCCGACCGCAACGCCAGCCTGACGTCCGGAACTAAGCGTGGTTTTGATCGCAACCAAAAGAGCGGGACCGGGGCTGGCGAGCGCCGCGAACAAAGCGATGTTGAACGCGATAAGCTGTGCAATTTCCATAATCTATCTCAAACTGACCTGCGCCAGCTTTTCGCACTAACGAAATATAGTCAATGCGTGCGCGAGTTGGAAGGCGACGTCTATATGTCAGCACCGCTGTCACCAAGCGCATTTAACCCGCTGTAACTGGTACGCCCTTACGTCCTGCGAGATCCACGAAATACTGCCATGCGACGCGCCCCGAACGCGAGCCGCGTGTGGCCTGCCATTCGACGGCTTCCGCCCGCAGAGTGTCATCGTCAATGTCGACGCCAAAGGCATCACAATAGCCACGGATCATCGCCAAATATTGGTCTTGATCGCAGGGGTGGAAGCCAAGCCAGAGGCCGAAACGGTCCGAGAGCGAGACCTTTTCTTCGACCGCTTCGGATGGGTTGATCGCACTGCCGCGCTCATTTTCGATCATATCGCGGGGCATCAGGTGGCGGCGATTCGACGTGGCATAAAGCACGACGTTCTCGGGCCGACCTTCGATGCCGCCGTCAAGCACAGCCTTGAGCGACTTGTAATGAGCGTCGTCGTGGCCAAAACTCAGGTCGTCGCAAAACAGGATAAACCGCTGAGCCGCGCCGCGCAGAAGGTTGAGCAGACGCCCCACTGAGGGGAGGTCCTCGCGTTGCAATTCGACAATGCGCAAACCTTCATGCGTCGCTTTAATCTCGGCATGTATCGCTTTGACAAGACTGGATTTCCCCATGCCGCGGGCACCCCAAAGCAGGGCGTTGTTTGCGGGCAATCCGGCGGCAAACTGTCGCGTGTTGGCCAAAAGCGTATCCCGCGCCCGATCCACCCCGACGAGCAGCGGCAGGTCTATCCGCGCCACCCGTGGGACCGGCACCAGACGGTCAGGATCGGTGTGCCAGACAAAGGCGCTGGCGGCATCGAAATCAGGGGCCGAGAGCGGCGCGGGAGACATACGCTCCAACGCTGCCGCTATTCTATCCATCGGATCATCGATCACAGCAGCTCGTCCTCATCCTCGTCGTCAAAGTAACCTTCTTCGCGCAGCTTTTCGTCGCGCTTGGTCTCTACCCGACGGACCAAGAAGATCGAAATTTCATAGAGGCCGTAAACCACCACAAAGAGGATCACTTGGGTGATAATATCGGGCGGGGTAACAAGAGCTGCGAGCACCAGAATGGCAACCACCGCGTATTTGCGCACGTTGCCGAGACCTTCAGAACTGACCAACCCAGCCTTGCCCATTAGGGTCAGCAGGACGGGCAGTTGGAAGCAAAGGCCAAAGGCCACGATGAACTTGATCGTGAGCGATAGATACTCCTGCGCGGAGCCTTGGAACGCGATGGCAGCGATGCCGTTTTCACCCTCTGGCCCCTCGCCCACCAGCGTGCCGGCCTGTTGGAAACCAAGGAAGAAATCAAAGGCCAGCGGTGTCACGACGTAGAAAGCGAAAGCCGCACCAAGGAAAAACATCAGCGGCGACGAGATCAGGAAGGGCAGAAAAGCGCCCTTTTCGTTTTTGTAGAGCCCCGGTGCCACGAAACGCCAAAGCTGGTAGCTGATAAAGGGGAAACCCAGTACCAGACCGCCCAAGAGCGAGATCGAAATGGCGACAAAGAAGCCCTCTTGCAGCTTGATCAAGATCAACCCGCAGTCTTCTTGCCCCCGTTCGGCCATCGCAGAGCAGAGCGGTTCGGTCAGGAAGTTAAAAATCGGGTTCCAGACGGTAAAACAGATCACCATGCCGATGATAAAGGCGATGACCGAATGGATGAGCCGCGTGCGCAGCTCGGCCAAATGTTCGATCAGCGGGGCCGAGCTGTCGTCGATCTCGTCAAAGTCGTCGGAGGCGCTCATTTAACTTACTCTTCTTTCGCAGCAGGCTTGGGCGCCGCAGGCTTTTTGGCCGCGGGCTTTTTCGCTGCAGGCTTCTTGGCGGCAGGGGTCTTGGCTGCGGTTTTGGCGGCGGCAGTTTTGGCGGCAGGCTTCTTAGTAGCCGATTTTTTGGCCGCGGGCTTCTTTGCAGCGGCCGGTTTCGCAGCGGGGGCTTTGGGGGCCAACTCGGCTTCGGCGGCCTCGGCTTTGGCCATCGCTTCGGCTGCTTCGCGCTGTTTGCGGTCAGCCGCCGCGCGGGCTGTGTTGGCTTGAATCTTTTTGACGTCCTCGGCCTTTTCCGCCGCCAGCTTGCCAGTCTCGCTTTCAGGATCAAAGTTGGTCAGCGATTTTGTCGCGTCCTTGACCCCGTCCATTGCACTGCCAAGCGGGTTGGTGGCAGTTTTCAGCGACTTGTTCAGCGAAGACGACATCTCGCGCATGCCGCTGTCATCAGCGGCGTCGTTCATTGCCTGACTAAATTCACGCGCCATGCCCTTGGCCTTGCCCACGAATTGCCCGACGCGACGAAACAGCACGGGCAAATCCTTGGGGCCCACCACGATCAAGGCCACCACGCCGATGACCAGCAGCTCCGTCCAACCCAGATCGAACATGCGGTTACACCCGGTCCTTGTCGGCCTTCAGGTCTGTGCGCGGATGCGTGCCCTGATCGGTGTGCTCAGGCAGGTCAGCGTGATGTACCTCGTCAACGCGCTTGATGTCGTCATCTGCCGGCTTGACGTCTTCTTCGCCTTCGCTGATGCCCTTTTTAAAGCTCGTGATACCCTTGCCGACTTCGCCCATGAGCGAGGAAATCTTGCCACGGCCAAAAAGCACCAGCACGACAACTGCGATCAGCAGCAGGCCCGGCAGTCCGATATTGTTCAACATGTCTGTTCTCCCATCATGTTTGGCGCGCGTGCAGGCGCACCGATTTTGTCTGTGATAGCGGGATGGCCGAGTGGCATGAAGGGGCAAAGCGGTTGGGACCGTGGAACTCGGCGGCGCAATGCGCAGATTTTGCGGGTGCAGAATCTCTCCTGACGTGTTTTTGTCAGGAGCATGAGAAAGAATGTGCATAAAGGGCGATTGGTCGCGCTGATCGATATTCTGCGGGACGGGCAGTTGCATCGGGCGGATGATCTGGCGCGGCGGTTTGATGTGTCGGTGCGCACGATCTACCGCGACATGGACAAGCTGATTGCCTCGGGGGTGCCAGTGGCTGGGACGCGGGGCGAAGGGTATCGCGTAACACCGGCGATCACTCTGCCCCCTTTGAGCTTGACCCCCGCCGAGTTGGAGGCGTTGAACCTCGGCCTTGCCGTTGCAGCAGAGGTGGGGGATCGGGACTTGCAGGGCGCGGCAGAGACTTTGGCCGCGAAGTTCGACGCGGTTTTGCCTGCCGAGACGATTGCAGAGGGTGCGGCATGGCAGCAGGCGCTTCAGACGCGGGGTAAGGCGACGCGGGTTTTTGCCCATCTGCCCGTGCTGCGCGCGGCGATACAGGCGCGGCAGAAGCTGCGGATCGGGGTTGTGGGTGAAGCGGCAGAGGTGCTGCGTCCGCTTAAGGTGGAGAATTGGGGGCGGTTCTGGCTGCTGACGGCGTGGTGTGAGGGGGCGGAGAGGTTTGCGACCTACCCGCTCGACCAGATCGAAAACGCTGAAGCGCTACCAGAACTCTTTGTCGATGAGCCGGGCAAAACCCTCGCTGACTACCGCCCCTAGCGCGGAATCAAGGCCGCAGGCCGCCGCGCAGCGCCAGACCGCCCGCACGGGCTGGCGCTTTTGCTACTGCGCGGACGGCTTGAGAGGTTCGCCTAAGAGCAGCGACGATAAACTGCCAAACTTTAAGGTCTAGAGCGACATCCCGCGGTCTGGCGCCGCCCGGCTCAGCGCTTCAACTGCCACCCCGTTTGTGGCGGCAAAAACGCTTCGACACTGGCCTGTGCCACCACGATTACATCCTGCCCGGTCGGCACGTTCAGCCCGCCCTTCACGGCACGCACCTCGGCCCTGCCGCGCGGCAGTTTGTCCACGAGTGCTTCGACATCAACCTTGTCCGGCTCTTGCACGGCCACGGTGACCTGCACGCGCATCTGATCCGGTGTCACATCAAGCGCGCCAAAGAGCGGCAGCGAGGAATGGCGCAACGCGTCCTCGATCGCGCGGGCGCAGGCTTTGGTATAGTCCATGCCGTGCAGATCATTGCCCATGCCCATCTCGATGATGATGCGTTGTTCAGCCATCGGCGCGCTCCATGTCAAAGCCGACCGACAGCGCCACATTGGCCATGACGGTCGGGTTGCCCTCGCCTTCGGGCCGCGGCACGTCGAGGCCGCCGTGGTGTAGGTTCACCGTCACCGCGCCATAAGGAAAAACAGCGCACAGGGCCTCGGCATCGACCAAATCGGGGCGCTGCACGCCGACGTCCAGCGTGATCCACATGTCGGATTTATCAAAGCCGAAAAGCTCGGCCAGATTGATCGAATTATGCCAGAGCGCATCTTGCACGGCGCGTTTGGCGGCCTCAGTATAATCAGCCCGACGCAGGGACGACCCCATGCCAAATTCCACCATCAAAGGGGTCATGGCTTCACCGGAAAGACAAAGCAGCGGTCGCGGCGCACGGTGAGCCACATGACGGCGCCGGGCTGCGGCAGAAAGACATTGGGCACCGTCGCGCGCAGCCGCGAGCCGTCTTGGTCAAGCACAAATTCCACGAGGCTTTCATTGCCCATAAAACGCGCCCGTTCGACCACCGCGCGCGCCGGGGTGCCGTCGGTCGAGGTCGGGCGCGGGCCTTCGCCGGCGCGGTCAAAGTCGATCCGCAGGTGCTGCGGGCGGAACACGATATTCACCTCGGTCCCATCCGGCAGACCGGGGGCGAGAAACTCGCCAAAAACCGTTTTGGCCAGCGCGCCGTTCACCGTGGCGTCCAGCACATTGGCATCGCTGAAGAACGCGACCGAGGCACGGTCCACGGGCCGGGTATAGACGTTGTAAGGCGCGCCCTGCTGGACGATCTTGCCATCGCGCATCAGGGCGATCTCATCGGCCATGCGCATCGCCTCATCGGGCTCATGGGTAACCAGCAGCACGGCGGTATCTTCTTCTTTCAGGATGCTCAGCGTCTCGTCCCGGATGCCGTCGCGCAGGCGGTTGTCGAGGCCGGAAAAGGGCTCGTCCATCAGCATGATGCGCGGCTGCGGGGCCAAGGCGCGGGCCAGCGCCACACGCTGCTGCTCGCCGCCTGAAAGCTGATGCGGGTAGCCGTCGATATAGCGCAGCAGATCGACACGTTTGAGCAGTTCCTCAATGCGCGCGCGCTTTTCGGCCTTGGTGCCCTTTTTCAGGCCAAAGCCCACATTGTCCGCCACGCTCAGATGCGGAAACAGGGCAAAGTCTTGAAACATCAGACCAATTTCGCGCCGCTCGGGCGGCACGCGAAACACCGTGTCGCAGATCAGCTTGCCGTCGACATGGATCGTGCCGCTGTCTTGCATCTCGACCCCCGCGATCATCCGCAGGGTGGTGGATTTGCCGCAGCCCGAGGGGCCGAGCAGGCAGGTCACCTGCCCCGGCATGATCTGCAAAGACACGTCATCGACCACCTGCCGCCCGCCATAGCTGCGGCGCAGGTTCTTGATTTCCAGTCGGGGGGTGGGGTCACTCATGAAAGCTGCCAGTATCCGATTAAATCGCTCGGAAACCAGCTATCAGCCCCGCCGCGCCCCCGCAAGCACCGCCGCAAAACCGGCGGCGAGGACCACGATGCAGATCACCAAAAGCTGCTCGTATTTATGCCCCTCGGGCAGCAGCGCCGCCACGCTGGGCCAGCCACGCGCGAAATAGAGCGCCGCGCCCAGCAGGGCCGCCCCAAAGGCCACCAGATAGCTCCAGACCGCCACGCGCCGCCCGGCGACCAGCCCGACCAGCAGCACCGGGGTGAGAAACATTGACGCCGTGCCACTGACCGCCACGGCGTCAAAGAGTGTCGCATTGCCCCAAAGCGTCAACAGCGCGCCCAAGACCATGAACCCCGCCATGACCAGCCGCCCCCCGCGCAGGCTGCGCGGAGCGATGCGCCATTCCTCGACCAACAGCCGCGCCGCCGAGGCCAGTGCGGAGTCGAGCGTCGAAAGCGCCGAGACCAGCAGCGACAGCATCAGCGCCACGAAGATCCAGCCGGGGAACATCAGCGCCCATGTGCCGATCAACTCGCCCTCATAGGCGGCCCCGGTGAGGCTGGCTTGGATGCCGAAAAAGCCAAAGCCGATGATGCAGAGCGTGGAAATCCAGAAGGCATGGAGGAAAGAGGCGCGGGTCGTGGCCTCGTCCGCGAGAAAGCCGCGGTCCATCATCACCGGGTCATGCGCGGGGTAGGAAAACACCTGCAAGAGCGCCACGACCAGCAGCACCCAGCCGTTGTAAGGTCCCGAGACGCCGGGCGCGCTCAGCACCGCGCCAAGCTCGAAACCGGGGCTGAGCAGCAGCGCCCCAAGCGCAAGCCCAAAGACCAGCAAAAACACCAGCATCTGCACCACATCGGTACGCAGCGCCGCCGACAGCCCGCCCCACGCCGAATAGCCAAAGCCAAGTGCCGCGACCACCAGCACCGCCAGCGTGCCGGATCCGGGCCAGACCGCCTCGAAAATCAGCGCCACGACCAGCAGGTTCGCAAAAACCTCGGACAAGAGCCGCAGCGCGATGACGAGGTTATAGGCCCCCGTCCCCGCGCCTCCGAATTGTCCGCGCAGCCAGTCTTGCACCGAACGCGCCCCGCCGCGGCGCAAATGGCCGACGATGAAACCGCCCGACAAAAAAGACCCGTAATAGGCCGCATAGGCCAGCGTGCCCGCGATGCCGTAGAAATAGCCCAGGATCGCCGCATTCATCAGGCTGCGGGCGAAAATCCATGTGGTGACTTGGCTTAGGACCAGCACCCAAAGCCCCGGCGCGCGGCCCGCAACATTGGCCCCGCCAAAGAACCCCTCAACGGTGGCGCGTCGCGGGGCGACCAGCAGGCTGGCGAGGATGACAGCTGCGAAGAGGATAATTAGAACGGTGGTTTGCACGGGCGTGGACCATTTTCCAGAGAGCAGACCCACAAGCGTTAGCCGCCCGCCTTGCCACGGACCAGCAATGAAACCTTAGCTGTCAGAAATGTGATCCGCAGGTGGCAGCGTCTTAGAACGG
>Ga0209345_10001053_pt1 | contig 34519 bp, 27 predicted proteins | sample Cruoilmetagenom7_FD_187294 | JGI IMG/M metagenome (GOLD analysis project Ga0209345, IMG submission 187294) | Oil polluted marine microbial communities from Coal Oil Point, Santa Barbara, California, USA - Sample 7 (SPAdes) (version 2) | ecosystem: Environmental > Aquatic > Marine > Oil seeps ...
AGCTGAATTAGATACAAAAGCGGAAATAGCTGCTGTAGCTACCATAAAGCCAAATATAATTCTGCTGGGAGAGAATCCAATAAGTCTAATAGTGTTCATGGCGATACGTTTGTGTAAATTCCATCTCTGCATGGATAAGCCTATGATAAATCCTCCCATATATAAAAATATAACATCACCGGCATATGGCACAGCTACTTGCTTTGCGCCAAGAATACCAAGTATTGGCATCAGCACCAAAGGTATAAGGCTCGTTATGGGTATAGGAATAGATTCACATATCCACCATGTAGCCATTAAAAGCGCCACCCCGGCCATGCGTTGCGCTTCAATTGACATTTTATCCGGAGCAGGTATTATCAACATAATTACAAAAAAAGCTGGCCCAAGTAATAAGCCTAAAATTTGGCGTCTATTATAGTTTGTAAAACTGCCATTATTATTTTTATTTCCACCCTCACTTTTTTTACCTTTTTGGTCATTATCAGAAAAACTGTTACTGTTTCTACTATTGAGATCTCTACTTCCCTTTTGACTAGGATTGTCTTCTCCCTCGCCTCTGCTATTTAAGTAAAAACTACAAAAAAATCTCTTGTTAAAATGACTTAAAACAGCTACAGGGAAGAATAATAATAATTTTTTAGTGTCATAGTGCATTTCCCACAATTTGCCGGTGATTGCAGAGAACATAAATTACCTCCGAATATAAAAAATATGTATAATATATTTTAAAACATCCCTCTAAGTATGTGAACACCTGAAACCAGTAGGAGATGGTAACTCTTTTTAGTATTATACTTTCATGTAAAGATAGATAGTAGATAAAAATAGCTATTTTAGTTTATATAATCTTGCTGAAGGAAATTTATTATAAATTTCATCAAAATTATCCTTATCATATTTCCCCAGAAAAAACATTTTGTTAAAATTAGAATTGTAGGTGTTTTCAGGTAAAAGATATACATTCCTGATATTTTTATCTATTAATATTATTTGGATGTATATCCCGTTAGCAAATCCATAATCATATTCCACTATTACCTCTCCATCTCTAATAAAGATAGCTTTCTTAATAGGGAGCATATTGTTTGTTATTCCATTATTTAAATCAATCGTTATCCCCCTGCACTGGAGATTATTGTTTTTAAATGAATTACATCGTAACAGTTTATACCCTGCAACAGTTTTTTCCCCTATTTCAGAATTAAAATTTCCTATGCTATTTATTGCTCCATATTTTGGTATCATATCTTTTGTAAATAATAGATAATTATTACTTTTTATTGTACCTTTATAATTTATAATTTTACTATCTGCATAAGCTAGATCACTTTGTTTCAGTAGCTTTGATATCCCGAGTGTCCCTTTATTCTCAATGAAACTTAAAGTATTATGTAAAGTGTTCTGACTGTCTGTGGTTAATGCGTTAGCTATATAATAGGTCTTTGGTGATCTTTGCGTTCCGCCATCGTGATATGTGGTAAACCCTGTTATATCTTCAATTGCATACCCATAATCCCACCAGCTTACAATTTTTGCATCTCCTAAATCTAATTTTTTTATATCTAGAAAACTGTGGATAATTTCAGATTTTATAGAAGGAGCAGGGGTATAATTTAAAAAACTAAATTTTACTGTAATAAAGACAATCAATAATAGGGCAAATATATATGTAATTGTATAGACGATTATGCTTTTAATTTTAAATGCATTGATTATTTTGGCTGATAAAATATGGAGTATCATTCCATATCCAATACCAACAAAAGGACTGAGAAACATAGAAAACCGTATGGAGCTTTTAAAGCTTAGCATGCCTAGTAAAAAAAGAGGTAAGATAGGGACAATTTTATCCCAATAAAAAATAGAGCTTATCAGAAAGCATACCAGACCTAAGATTGTCACGTAAGGATCGTTTAACATGGAGGAGAGAACAACATCTATGGGTTTTGCTTGAGCTTCAGTAATAGTATTTAAAATATTGGGTAAATTAGAGGTGCTTTCTGGCAATATTAATATATATTTTGTGATAAAAGTCCAAAGTTGTGAAACCCCTTCCCACATATAAAAGGGGTTTGAAAATATAGCAAACAACACTATGGAAATTAAAGCGGTTACAGGTGGAACACGTTTTATGACTAGTATTCCCAATAAGATAATTAAATATACAACAGTAAAGCCTGGATGGTGATACCACAAATAGAAAAGATACATGGTTAGTCCTGCCAAAATTGATAACAGGTAAATATGGGTGACTTTTCTTACTTTTAACAGCAGCACTATCCAAAAGGAGGCCAGCAATGGGAAAAAAAGATTTAAAGCATCTGTGTCAACCCGTCCAATGGAAGTTCTCGCTATATACATGTAAGAAGTTGTGCAAGTAATACTTCCTAAAAGTCCTGCTAAAGGGAGCCTTAATATGTAGAAATATAGTACCAGAGGTATAATAAAAAAACTTGCCAGTATGGGGATGATATATATTCCTATCCAATAAACGCTGATATCAAAAAAAACAGACAGTTTCGCTATTATAAAGCTCAACATGGGGATAGGATTTGGTTTTTTTTTATAATCAGGATAAAATCTTAAAGAGTCTTTTGCCGAGGGGATGTAGTCACCATTTTTATATTCTTTGGCATATCTAAGCCATAAATATGCATCAAGAGTGGTCATCGCAGGGTATTCTTCTGCAATATATGCATCCTTATCATCATGCCAGTAGTGCAATTTATTTAATCTTGTATGGATAGAAAAAGCAAAAACGATGAATAGGAGTGCTATGAAAACGAGAAACAAAAAATTCTTTTTTTTATCCAAAAATATATTCCTTCCTCAAATAAGAGAGAGAATTGTATCTTTAAAAAATATACTGATATTATTTTAAGTAAAACATACAGCAGTTTAACCTCATAATACAAAAGTTGATGGGTGTTTTTTGTAACTAAAAAATAGATTGCTAGATGTTTATAACCCAAGAACATCAAACATGGAGTAATTCCCTGCTGGTTTCCCAACGATCCATTTTGCAGCTTGAATAGCTCCTGAAGCAAAAACATCCCTGGAACTGGCCTTATGTTTGATCTCTATTCTTTCAGAATCGCCACAAAACATTACAGTATGTTCCCCAACTATATCTCCACCTCTGATAACCTGCATGCCTATTTCCTTGTCAGTTCGTTCTCCTATGAGGCCTCTTCTGCTGTATACCATATCATTGTTTATATCTCTGTTTGTTGCTTTGCATATTATTTCTGCAATTTTTGATGCAGTCCCACTTGGGGCATCTTTCTTTTTTCTGTGATGTGCTTCAATAATTTCAATATCGTATATATTGCCTATAGCGTTAGAAACCATCTCAATAATTTTAAAGGTCAGATTAACACCCATGCTCATATTTGGAGATTGTAGAACAGGGACAGTGCCACCTAGCTTTTTAATTTTCCTTATCTGTTCTTCGGAAAAACCTGTACTACCAATGACAATGGGTTTATTTAAATTAGCATATGTTTTAAGATTGCTAATGGTTGCCTCAGCCGATGTAAAATCTATTAAAACATCAGCATTTATTGATGACAAAGAGATATCAGAGGAGACCTCTACCCCGCTGGTTTCCGAAAGTACAATTTCTCCTATATCTTTTCCAATAAGCTCTGAAAAATGGGAATCAACAGCTCCTGGGAGGGTTATTTCCTCATCCTGTAATGCTATAGAGGCAATTTTCTTCCCCATTCTTCCAGCAGCTCCAACTATGCAAATCCCTATCTTTTCCATAAGATCTCCTCTTGTTGTCTAATGCTAGTTAACAAGTTTTAAATCTAACTTTTTTAAAACGCATCTTAATTTATCAATATATTTTTCAGTCATTACTACGAGAGGGAGCCTTATGTCATCTTCAACCATGCCCATCATATATAAAGCTTTTTTTACGGGGATCGGATTGGTTTCCAAGAATAAGGCTTTAAAAAGATCAAAGAGCTTATAGTGTATGTCTCTTGCCCCAATAAAATTTCCTGAAAAGAATAGACTGCACATGTCAGACATATCTTTAGGGACTACATTAGAAGCTACTGATATTACACCTTTAGCTCCTATGCTCAGCAGAGGGTAGGTTAGAGAATCTTCGCCACTTAGTAAGGTGAAATTGTTTTCAGTATTTTTAATAATCATGGCAGCCTGGTCAAGTGATAGACTTGCCTCTTTCACCCCTACAATATTACTTATAGTGGATAGCTTTATGATTGTTTCAGGAAGAATATTGCAAGCAGTTCTTCCAGGCACATTGTATATGATAATGGGTATATTAACACTGCTGGCAATATTTTTATAATGTTCATACAGGCCTTCTTGAGTAGGTTTATTGTAATATGGCGTAATAATTAACGCTCCATCCGCCCCCATCTCTTCCGCGTGTTTAGTAAAATAAATAGTTTCATGTGTGCTGTTTGAACCTGTTCCTGCGATAACAGGCACACGCTTTTTAACTTGATCTATGACGATATCAATTACATTGCAATGCTCTTCATAAGTAAGTGTAGCCGATTCTCCTGTTGTTCCGCACGGGACAATGCCATTAGTACCATTTTCAATCTGAAAATCTACAAGATTTCTAAGATGTATTTCATCCACCTTATCATTTTTCAGAGGTGTTACTATAGCAACATTACTACCTCCAAACATATCTTCCTCCGTTTACAAAATACAATTTATATTTTTTACTAATAGAGATACGATTCTTTGTAAAATACTCCTTTATATATAATTCTGACATCACCTTCTAAAAAGTATTTGTTGTTTTCTTTATCTACTTTCAGTATTTCTTTACTTGAAGTTAAAATGTTCACAGGATAGCGCACAATATTTTTTGTTGTGGCAATAATAGCAGTAGCAACAGCACCTGTACCACATGCAAGGGTTTCTCCTTCCACGCCTCTTTCAAAAGTTCTCATCCTTAGAGTATTTTGATCACGTCTGCTGAAAAAATTCACATTAGTCCCTTCAGGTTGGAACATTGCATGATCTCTCACAAGTTTACCAAAATATTCCACATCATAATCCTCTACTGATGAAACTTCTTGTACAGCATGGGGAACACCTGTATTAACACTGGAGATATTCATTTTTAAGTCATCAAGTGGCAGAGCGCAGTCTAATTTCATGTCAAAGGGATTTGTCATTTGAACTTTCACCAGTTTATCACCCATTATCTTATAGGTGATATTACCTGCGAGTGTTTCAAATGTGCCATTTATGCCGCTAATACCATTCAAATAGGCAAATCTTGCGGTACATCTTGATGCGTTACCACACATCTCAGGTTTGCTTCCATCTGCATTATAAAATGTCCATTTGAAGTCATGCTTATCTGATTTTTCTATCAATACCAATCCATCAGCGCCTATGGATACGCGTCTTGAACAAACTTTAGAAATTATATTATCTATATCTACACCAATTAGTTTATCGTTTATATCATTCTCTAAATTGTTGATAATGATGAAATCATTCCCACTCCCGCTCATTTTCCAGAATACTACTTTTTTCAAATCCATTTCTTCATAATTCTAATGGGTTATTGAATTTATATCAAGTGGTATTCTATAAAAATCGTGATAAAATATTACTTTATTATTGTGAACTAACAATTATAATTGTGCAAAGAGATACACCAATTCGTGTAATTGAATTACGCGAATTGGTGCGTGACATCTCTTGTTATACAATATATTATTTTAGATGAGTTCCTGTTCACTTTTGATCTTTGACAGTTTGATCTCTTTTTCAACTTCATACAGAAGCTTGTCAAAGTTATCCTCTACTTCAGGCGACAATTCCATTTCCATCTGGATGTTTTTAGACTGGATTCCGAAAAGAACAATATTGCCGGGCCTGTATCCCATGAGATCTGCAGTCAATAAGAGATCTTTTATCCCCATCTGATGTGGAGAAAGTTTTGTTTCAAATACCGGGTCGATATCTTCCCCTTCAATTCTAACCACTGTTCCTGCTGACACACCTATATCAATAGCATCAATTATAATAAGTTTTTCAGACCATTCGATATGTGGGAGCAAATCAAGACCCAGGGTCCCCCCATCCAATATCCTGAAATTTTCACTATCTCCATACATCTTATGTAAATGCTTCACAGCAAGCACACCAACTGCATCATCATTCATCAGCAGATTGCCTATACCAAGTACTAGCAAATTTGTCATAACAGCTTAGATGTCAAACTTATTTTCCTACACGCTCTGGCTTCCACCCTGAAAAAATAGAGCTTATTTCGCCTGACCTGGTTTTAAAATCAAATATAACAGCACTGTATATGTGGTTAATAACAAATCCTCCAATAAAATACATTAAGATATAGTGATAGAACCTTGCTGACTGGTTACTAACTATACCAAATACCCAGCCAAACATTGAGTATAGGAGACCATTCGGATTGTACTGCGCCCATAATGCAAGTCCTGTAATTATTTGTAGTATAAAGAGTGTGAATAGTACTATATAAGCAGCAACTGCTACAGGGTTATGACCTAAAGTGTGGGGGACATTTTTTCGCAAAAAGATATAGTATTTCAAGTAGGCGAAAAACGTTTTCCTATCATTTTTTTTGAATATACTGGGTATTCCTCTGAAGCTGCTCTGAGCCCCCCCTATAAAAAACCAGAGAGCTCTTACAAGAATGCTAAGAATAAAGATCATTCCAGTCAGATAATGCGCAAATCTAAACCATCCCATAACGTAAGGTGTAGTAGTTCCGCCCGTAACCTGTATAAAAGGGTAGTGTATATATGCCCCTGTAACAGATAGTATTATTATACAAATAAAGTTAAGCCAGTGCGATACCCTTACTGGTCCTTCCCATACATAAATGAACCGAGTTACTGCGCATGTATATTTTTCTTCAGATATTTCAGACATAATATACCCCCTTAAAGAACTTTGACTTTTGCTTTGATATCGCCTTTCTCATCATAGAGGTGTACAGCACAGGCGAGACACGGGTCAAAAGAATGAATAGTTCTCAATATCTCAAGAGGTTTCTCTGGATCCGCTATAGGCGTGCCTATCAGAGATTCCTCATACTGTCCTCTGATTCCATTTGCATCCCTTGGCCCAGCATTCCAGGTAGAAGGAACAACTGCCTGATAATTTTTTATCTCTTTATTCTCAATCACGACCCAGTGACCTAATGCTCCCCTGGGTGCTTCGTGAAAACCGTACCCTTTAGCACTCTTAGGCCATGTTTTGGGATCCCATTTTTCATTATTATGCATGGAATAGTCACCTGTTTTTATATTTTGGACAAGCATATCAATCCATTTTGGGATTCTATTAACCATGATAAGTGATTCAATACCTCTTGCAGCTGTTCTGCCCAGAGTAGAGAATAAAGCTCCAGCTCCAACACCCAGCTTATTCAAAACAAAATCAACGGTTTCTTTAATCTCTTTATGACCGCTGGCATAACCCACTATCATACGGGCAAGAGGTCCAACTTCCATAGGGATATCATTGTATCTGGGGGACTTAACCCATGAATATTTATTATCTGTATCTAAATATTCATAAGGAGGTTTTGGCCCTGTGTAATTTTTTTCTGTTTCTCCATCCCATGGATGTCTGCTCTTTTTATTACCATCAGAATAATCATACCATGAATGTGTCACATATTCTGTTATTTTTTCATGGTCAACGTTTACGATATTGCTTAAATCTCCGCCCAAAACTATACCCGAAGGCATCCATAAATCATCAGGATACCCTGTTTGAGATTCTGAAAAATCACCATAAGACAAATAGTTTTTATGACCCCCGCCTACAGCAGCCCAATCTTTGTAAAAGGAAGCAACAGCTAGAAGATCTGGGATATAAACTTGTTCCACAAATTCTTTTGCCATATTTACATATTTACTGATAAGTGCAATTTTGTCTGCATTAAGAGCATTTTGGCTGTTTGGATCGATAGGTATAGCCATACCACCCACAAGAAACGTTTGAGGATGCGGATTTTTAGAGCCCAATATTGCATGTATTTTAATTATCTCTTTTTGTAAGCTTAAAGCTTCCAGATAGTGAGCTACTGCCATAAGGTTTGCCTCAGCAGGCAATTTCATAGCTGAATGCCCCCAGTAGCCACTTGAAAAAGGACCCAGCTTCCCGGTTTTGACAAAAGCGCCTATTTTATTTTGAACAGACCGGAAATAATCCTCACTGGAAAGCTTCCAGTTTGATATGCTTTGCTGTAAAGCAGAGGTCTTTTTAGGATCTGCGCTTAAGGCTGATACTATATCTACCCAGTCCAATGCGTGTAAGTGATAAAAATGTATCACATGGTCCTGCACATTTTGAGATCCCATTATAATATTTCTTATCATTTCAGCATTAAAAGGTATTTTTATATCTAAAGCATCTTCCACAGCCCTAATGGATGCCAGAGAGTGGACTGTGGTACATACACCGCAAAACCTTTGAGTAAAATACCAAGCATCTCTGGGGTCTCTTTTTTGCAGGATTTTTTCAATTCCTCTGAACATTGTGGAACTTGACCAGGCATCAACTATTTTCCCTCCTTCCACTTTTGCTTCTATCCTAAGATGACCCTCAATTCTGGTTATAGGGTCAACTACTATTTTTTTAGCCATAACAAACACCTCTCTTTATTTATTATCTTTTAGTCTTTATCTGGATATGCGTCTTGAACTTCTTTTACCAGATCTCTATTTCTTGCCACAGTTACAATTCCGTGGGCGGTAAAAGCAACTGCTGCAAGTCCTACAACTGCAGCACCTACCTTTGTAGCAGTAGCTTCAACACCAAAGCCTGGGACAGACGGTAACCTATGATACATGGGCATCATAGTATCCCAAAATCCTGGTTCACTGCAGCCTGCGCAGCCATGCCCAGCCATTACAGGCCAGCTTAAACCATCATTATACCTTATGGTAGGACAGTTGTGAAAAGTCTCAGGTCCTTTACAACCCATTTTGTAAAGGCACCACCCTTGTTTATGAGCTTGATCGCCCCACTGTAGCACATATTGACCTGCATCAAAATGTGACCTTCTTTCGCAGTTGTCGTGGATTCTTTTCCCATATGCAAACTTGGGCCTCAGAAACTTATCTACTGCAGGAAGAGAACCAAAAAGCAGATAATGCACAATTGTGGCAGTTAAATTATCTGCGTTCATAGGACAACCGGGCAAATTAATTATTGGAACACCACTCATCAGTTCATATACACCCTTTGCTTCTGTTGGATTAGGGTAGGCTGCAGGTAAACCTCCATAAGTAGCACAGGTTCCAACAGCAATAATCATGGCTGCATTACCACCGACCTCTTGTAAAATATCCATAGCAGATCTGCCAGCAATAGTGCAGTAAATCCCGTCATCTGCTGTGGGAATAGAACCTTCAACAATGCAGATATATTGGCCTTTATATTTTTCCATAGCAGTTTTTAAAGAAGCTTCTGCCTGATGCCCAGCACCAGACATGATTGTTTCATGATACTCTATGGATAGATAGTCCAACACCAATTCTCCCACTGTAGGTCTTCCAGCTCTTAGCAATGCTTCTGTATCACCAGCACAATCCTGAAATTCGAGCCAGATTACTGGAGGTCTGTTGTCTGTCTCCACAGCTTCCGCAATCTTTGGCGCCAAAACTGGGGAGAGAGCGAGCGTCCCACTCATGGCAGTACAATACTTGAGAAAATCTCTTCTTGAAACACCGTGTTCTTTTAATAAATTAGAAAATTTTGACATAGGATAAACCTCCATCAGATAATAAGTTCATTATAAACAACACAAATCTAAATACTAACACACGTATTTATAAACCATTGTTTTAATAACATACCACAAACGTACCACAAATAAATCAAATAGGCAATAGAAAAAACAAAAAATATCAAACCAAAGTAGAAATGTTCCCTTTAAGTTTTTCATCATTTATCTGTAATTGCCATAGTAGAAACCATCCATCCAAGTTTTCTTTGATTTTGGTTGCATTTGTTTATTATAATTTAATATCTTTTTTTGTTGTTTTTCTTTAAGTTTAAATATTGCTTTTTACTGCCCGCATACACGGGGCCCCTGCAAATCCTGATTTGTGGGGTGGTCGTCCCCACCCAGTCGCCCAAACCCTTACGGGTTTTGTCTTAAATGTTGATCTATTAAATCAGTTATGTCTTTAACAGAGATTTTTTACCTTTTATTTCAAAGCGTAAATCTTCGAAGAAGATTTGGGTGGTTGGGTGGGGACTAGGTTTATACAAAATCTTCTATTTTGCGGGGGGCCCTGTTTTCTTGTGACTTGTTGTTTTCTCCATCGTTATGCTGGGTTTCTCTATAAGAAATATTTTTTGATAGAACAATATAACTGTTTTATACTTTTACTCTTTCTCTGCAGTATAATGACCTTTTATTCGTTGATAAGGCCATGTTTACCGATCAAAGGGACAAAGGTACAACCAAAATATTTTTCCTTTCGTATCCTTGTTTCTTCTTTAAGATATTTTACGAGTAATTGTGAATATTGATCACCCTCCGGTGCCACCAGGGATCCATTTACTTTTAATTGCTCAAATATCATGTCAGGTATTTGTGGAGTAGCAGCGGTATACAATATTTTGTCATAAGGAGCTTTTTCTGGAAAACCTATAGAGCCATCGCACAAAACTATGGTCACATTTTTTATATTCATTTTATCGATGTTGTCCCTTGCAAAATCAGCAAGACCAGTAATTCTCTCAATAGTATATACATGCCTGCAAAGTTTTGAGGCAATGGCTGCCTGATAACCGGACCCTGTCCCAATCTCCAGAAGAATATCTTCAGGTTCTATTGACAACAGGGCAGTCATTATAGCAACCATATAAGGTTGTGATATTGTTTGTCCATACCCTATTGACAGAGGGGAGTCATCATAGGCAAGATCTTGTAGTTTTGCTGGTACAAACAGATGTCTTGGAACATCCATGAATGTTTTTAAAATCTTTTCATCAATGATTCCTCTGCTTTTTAATTGTTCATTAACCATATTTTCTCTTCTTAATATGTAAACGTCATCCATATGATCAATAACCCAATTTATCCATTAATATCAAACGTTGTGATTGAATTCTTTCCCTTATGCTGTCTGTTGTTTCATCTCTAATAAGTATTTTCCCCTTGTCCATATATTTTTTGGTTAAATTTACCATGTTTATATTACATGTAGGACATCTGGGTAATTGTTTATAATCTGCAACAAATATTTGATGTAAGCATTTTGGGCAAGAGATAACATATTTGAAAGCGGACATTTTTCCTTTTTTACTAAAAGGCTGACTTTCTATTTCTACTATATCCATAGAAAAATCCATTATTCTGGCATTAGATATCTTTGTTCCAACCCCGAAACCGTCTATAACTTGCCTCAAGTTGGTTATATCTATTTCATCAATGCCTCCGCTTGCAAATATTTTGACCTCTTGATAGCCTCTTAAATCTAGTTCCCATCTGATTTCTTCAGCTATTTTTTTCAAATCACCTCTTCTTGAACCAGGAGTATCCAGTCTTACGCTATCTAATTTATCTTTTAAAGCATAGGCTATCTTAATGGTTTCAAACTTTTCATCATTAAACGTATCAACAAGAGCCATCCTTTTAACGGATGGATCTATATACATATCAAACAATTTCATAGCTTTAACCGTATCACCAACAAGCAGTATCAGTGCGTGAGGGACTGTCCCGCTTGCTTTTACTCCCAAAAAATCTTCTGCGAGCATAACAGAAAAACCGTCACATCCTCCCAAATATGCATATTTATCGATTACTCCTGAAATAGCCGGATGAGCTCTTCTGGCCCCAAAACTTAAAACTGTTTTATCTCCAGCTGCAAGTTTGCACCTTAGCGCTTTAGTGGTAATCCCTGATGTATGGCATAAAAACCCCAGTATAGATGTTTCATGAATACCAAAATCCAGATATTTACCTATTATGGTAACCACTGGGGTATTTTCATAAAAGATAGATCCTTCAGGGATAGCGTAAACATCCACAGGTTTGCCTTCTAGAAGTTTAAGGACGTGGGATAGACCTGTAACAACACCAAATGGGTATTCATTTGGCATTCCTTTTTGGGCAACCTCCATAGTAACGACTTTATCAATGCCACTTTTTCTTAAAACCTCTTCTGTACGCATAAAATATATATCAGTTGTCTTCCCTTGAAAAACATCTTCTGGTAGAGCAATATCAAAATCTCTCATTAACCCCTCCTCTGAGCTGGTAAAATGCAATCTTAACCTCACTGCATTAAGTATAATCAGATTAATTTAACGTAAGATCATTATTTTTTATTATATTATTTTTACGTTCTTTGTTATATCTAAATTCGATCTATTCACATATAGCAATAGCTTCAACTTCCACAAGAACATTTTTTGGTAATGTTTTTACTGCAACGCATGAACGTGCTGGGGGCTCGGATGTGAAATAGCTTCCATATACTTCGTTAAAAGCAGTGAAATTTCCCATATCATCCAAAAAACATGTTGTTTTGACTACGTTTTGCCAAGTGCAGCCAGCTTCTTTCAAAACGAATTTCAGGTTTTCCATAACCAATTTTGTCTGAGCATATATATCCCCATTAAGAACTTCCCCATTAACTGGGTTTATAGGTATCTGTCCTGACGTGTATATTACACCATTAATTTTGACTGCCTGGCTATATGGACCAATTGCCTTTGGAGCCTTATCTGTTGCAATAACCGTTTTCATTATATACATCTCCTTTTTACTTCAATTCTATAAAGACCTTTTGCGGGACAAATATCGTATGCCAATGCTGTTTTATTGCAACAGATCCAGGCATGAGAAATCGCCCAAAATATATCCATATATCTTCTAAGATTACTTGCATAAGCAACTTACCTACTTATTGTGTAAAAGGTCTTTTATAAGTAATACAATAATATGTGCTTAACAATCAATATACTTTTTATTTTCAATCTAAAAGTCAATAAAACAACGATATTTTGTATCAAAAATGTATTAAAACGCCATTATTTAATTGCTTTTTACTTTTTTATTAGATATTTTTAATGTAAGCCTATGCTAAATCTTAATACTAATGCCGTATTACTTAATGCAATAGCATCTGACAAGGAGAAAGCAATCAGGATGTGCGGTGAGTTGCTGCAAAAAAATGGTTATATCAAGCCAGGTTATATCGATAGTGTGCTTTTAAGGGAAAAGATGACGGATACATATTTGGGTAATGGCATTGCGATTCCCCATGGTAAACTTGAAGACAAAAATAAAATAGTAAAAACAGGTGTTGTTGTAATACAGTTTAAGGATGGGGTTAAGTGGGATAATAAGAATAAAGCATACCTTGTCGTATGTATAGCCGCTAAAACTGATGAACATATGTCAATCTTGTCCAAATTGACAGAAATTGTGCAGGATAAAAGGATTGCGGATAAGCTTATTAAAACAGATGATCCAAGGCTAATTGTGAAAGGACTTTCAACAAGAGTTGGTTTCGGCGCGATGTATGCTCATTCAAAACGCAGGAATCTAAGCAGATATCCTGTGAAAATGGAATTACACATTAATAATCCTACAGGATTGCATGCTAGACCGGCTTCTAAGTTTGTTCAGGTGACAAAAAAATTCCAATCTTCGATTTATGTTTCTCACAAGGGAAAGGTTGCAAATGGAAAAAGCCTAATGTCCCTGTTAACCCTGGGTGTGGAATCAGGAGATCTTGTTCAGATTATGATTAAGGGTGAAGATGAAAGACCGGCTGAAAACGCAATAAGAAAAGCTGTGATGGAGGGGCTTGAGGATGTGGCAGAAGAAGCTGCTGATAAGACGGAAGTAAAACTGCCTGGCATGTACAGATATTCGGGCAAAATATTCAAAGGTTTATCTGTTTCGAAAGGTATAGTATTTGCGCCTGTCAGATTGTTTAAAACTGATAAGATAAGGATGGATAACAGTTTCAGCAGTATAGGGGAAGAATGGGAGTTATTAAAAAATTCCATTTTAAAAGCTCGTAAAGAGATAATCCATTTGTATGGTATTTTAGAAAATAATTTGGGGCACAATAGTTCTGAAATTATTAGGACACAGGTTGATTTTATAGAAGATCCGGAATTGCTGGGGATAGCTTATCTGAATATAAAAGAAGGGAAAAATGCAGCAATTGCATGGAAAGAAGCTATTGATAATAAAATAGAAGAATTTTTGAAGATGAAGAGTAGTCTTTTTGCATCCAGACAAAGTGATGTAAAAGATGTTGGCGCCAGGGTATTAAAAATAGTGTCAGGTAGTGTAGATGCTCAGGAAAAGTCTTATAAGGAACCTGTAATATTATTAGCTGATGAGCTTTTGCCTTCAGATATTGCTCAAATTAATAAAGATTATATTGTAGGTATTGCCACTGTTAAGGGGGGGGGCAATTCACATAGCGCGATATTGACAAGAGCTATGGGGATACCTTCAATGGTTGGTGTTGATGAGGGGATATTGTCCCTGGCTGAAGGCACAAAAGTTGTATTAGACAGCAATCTTGGCGTTCTAGTGGTTAAACCAGATATAAGTGATACAGCTCTCGCAGAAAGTATAAGGAGTAAAATTCATAAAATGGAGCAGATGGAAAAATCATCTCTTTATGATCCAGCTATTACAAAGGATGGGCATCGTATTGAGGTATTAGCCAATGTGGCTGATACCATTGAAGCTGCTAAGGTGGTCGATGCTGGGGGAGAAGGAATCGGTCTGTTGAGAACAGAATTTTTATATATCAATCGTAAAGAACCTCCTTCTGAAAATGATCAATATCTATATTATAGAAAGATCGTTGAGGTCTTAAAAGGATTACCCCTTACTATAAGAACCCTTGACATAGGCGGGGATAAACCTGTTGGATATATTAAAATACCCAGGGAAAATAACCCGTTTTTGGGAGTTAGGGGTATAAGAGTCAGTTTAAGGTATAGAAATATTTTTAAAGATCAACTAAAGGCAGTATTACGTGTTTCCCCAGGTAGTAATTTAAGGATAATGTTTCCTATGATAACATTTGTGGAAGAGTTTGAAGAAGCAAAAAATATTTTGGATGAAATCATAAGTGATATGCAAATCCCTCCTGTAGAAACAGGAATGATGGTAGAAGTCCCTGCAGCAGTTGAAATGATAGATAAGTTTAGTGAGAAGGTTGATTTTTTTTCTATAGGTACAAACGATCTTACACAATACACCTTGGCAATTGACAGAACCCATGCTGAACTATCAAAATATGCCCATAGTCTGCATCCGTCAGTATTGAGAATGATTGATAAGACAGTAAAAGCAGCACATAAGAAAAATAAACGGGTGAGTGTCTGTGGTGATCTGGCAGCGTATCCTGATGCATCAATTATACTTGTTGGACTGGGAATAGATGAGTTTAGTGTTAATATCAAAAGTATCGCGGCAGTAAAATATCAAATAAGAGCGCTTAATCTAAAAAGCGCCAAGAAAATCGCTGAAAAAGCGTTAGATTGTGAAACCTATGAAGAAGTCAGAGCTCTCATTTTTCAGCAGCGATAATTTTAGATGAGCAATTACGTAATGATGATAAATGAGCTCAAAAAACTTAGTAATGTAAATGCTGCGACAATAACGTTAAATCCAGCAATTGACCATACTCTGTACTTGACTGAACTCAACGTGGGGTGGGTTAACAGAGTCGCAAAGGAAAGATTTGACTTGGGAGGTAAGGGGATAAATGTTGCCTCTTTTCTTTCTCATTTTGGATTGTCTTTAACAGTGACAGGTTTTTTGGGAAAGAATAATATGGACATTTTTAAAACATTTTTTAAAAAGAAGGGGTTTTTAGATAAATTCATTTTGGTTGATGGTGAGACAAGGTCCAATATTAAAATCGTTGATAAGAAGAATAAGGATATAACAGATATCAATTTATCAGGGTTTAATATTCAAGACAGTGATGTTACAGGACTTTTAGGATTAATTGAGATATTGTCTCAAAACAATGAATGGTTTGTACTCTCAGGGAGTTTGCCTCAAGGTGTCCCTGATATTATATATAAAGAGATTATAGAGCAGCTTAATGGAAAGAACAAAAAAGTTGTTCTGGATGCTAGTGGAACAGCGTTGTTGAAAGGGATAGAGGCAGCCCCTTTTATTATAAAACCAAACATAGATGAACTTAATGAAATATTTGAGAATAAAGCTGATTCAATAGATAAAGTTGTAAACTTTACAAAAAAAATATCAAACAAAGGTATCTCTTATGTTATAGTTTCTATGGGAGAAAAGGGTGCGGTATTCACAAAAGGTGATAAATCAGTGCATGTAATTCCTCCCAGGATAAATATAAAAAGTACCGTTGGAGCAGGTGATGCGATGGTGGCAGGATTTATTGAAGGTTGCAACTTAAATCTTGGATTGGAAGAATGCGCAGGCTTTTCTACGGCAGTTGCTATGGGAACTTTGGTGCAAGAGGGGCCATATCTTACAGATTTAGAAACTATAAACAATTTTGTAGATAACGTTTGTATAAAAGCTCTTTAACATATCTGGAGGAATGGGGAAATGCTTAAAATTGTAGCAATAGCTGATTGTAGCCGTAGCAGCGCACATGAAATAATGGCTGTGAATGCTATAAAGAAGATAGCCGAAGATATGGGACATACGGTTAAGGTTAAAACGTTGTCATATAAAGGTAGCGGTTTTGCCATTACAGAGGAAGATATTAAAGATGCTGATATAATAATTACAGCTATAGATACCAATATTGATATGAAATCCTATAATAATAAGATTATATATTCGACTACCATAAGCAGTGCAATAATGGATACCAAAGGTGTTATAAATTCAGCTGTTGATTTATTAAATAAACTTTCTCAGGGCAGAAATACCAATGTTAGCATGGATAAGCAGCAGCTTAGTCAGGGGCCTGATTTTCTTGATAGTACAGAAAGTACTGAGAAAGAAAAAGTATCTGTGATAACAGCAAAGAGTAAAAAATATGAACACTATGAAGATGCAGAAGAGGATTCTGAAAAAGAAAAAATTCATATAGTTGCAGTAACTTCTTGCCCAACGGGGATAGCTCATACATTTATGGCGGCTGAATCCCTAAAACAAGCAGCAGAAAAGATGGGATACGATATTAATATAGAAACTCAAGGGTCAGTGGGTACGAAAAATATTCTTTCTGATGAGGAAATTGAGAGGGCAGATCTGGTTATTATTGCCGCTGATACCGCCGTTGATATGAAAAGGTTTGTCGATAAACTGGTATTTACCACGTCTGCAAATAAAGTTATAAATTCTCCTGACAAAATTATAGAAGAAGCTTTTTTATCTGCAAAACAATATATCCAGCCTATATATACAGAATATGCAGAAATATCAAAAAGAAAGAAGGGAATAAAAAAAGATGTAACAGGATTTTATAAACACCTTTTAACTGGTGTGTCTTTCATGCTGCCGATTGTTGTTGCCGGAGGTTTGTGTATAGCCTTATCATTTATCTTTGGCATAAATGCTTTTAAAGAAGAGGGGTCAATTGCAAATGTGTTAATGGAAATAGGGAGTGGAGCCGCCTTTAAATTAATGATACCTGTTCTTTCAGGATATATTGCATTTTCTATATCAGATAGACCGGGTATAGCACCAGGTCTTATAGGGGGTATGCTGGCTGATAGTTTAGGAGCAGGATTTATCGGGGGGATCGCTTCAGGATTTATCGCCGGCTACTCATCGCTTTTTTTCAAAGAAAAAGTTAAACTTCCTGAAACCCTAGAAGGTATAAAACCAGTACTAGTTATACCTTTAATGGCAACTCTGATAACAGGATTTTTAATGATATATGTAATAGGAAAGCCTGTAGGTATTATTATGGAAGGCTTAACTGAATGGCTAAATGGTTTAACTACGACAAACGCTATTTTTCTAGGAATGATTTTGGGGTTTATGATGGCTTTTGACATGGGTGGACCTGTGAATAAAAGTGCCTATACATTTTCGGTGGGATTGCTCGCTTCCGGTTCCTTTGTCCCTATGGCTGCTGTAATGGCCGCTGGAATGACACCACCTTTGGGGCTATCAATAGCTACACTTATTTATAAAAACAAATTTACAAAGGAAGAAACAGCAGCTGGTAAAGCTGCAGGTGTTTTAGGATTATGTTTTATCACTGAAGGAGCGATCCCTTTTGCAGCAAAGGATCCTTTTAGAGTAATCCCTTCTATTATGATTGGTTCAGCTGTTACAGGAGCCTTATCAGTTTATTTTGGATGCGGACTAAGATCTCCACATGGAGGGATATTTGCCATAGCAATACCTCAGGCGGTCATTAACTTGCCACAATATTTGATGGCTATAGTTGCAGGTGTCATTGTTACAACTCTGGCGTTATATGTTACAAAAAGAAATATAAGGTAATGTTTTTATTAAACAATATATAATTTTATCAATGCCTATAATATAATCCTGAACTCATTCTCACATTACGTCGAGGAATGTTCCGAGGCTGATGTTTGAAGATGACGTAGCGGCATATGCTAGGCATCAGAAACCGTTTATGCAGATACCATAAGTCCTTCCTTATAAGTTTTAAGCGGAGATGGGGATGCATGTAAATAGAGGGTTGTTCACATACAAAAAAACCTTTGCACAGTAAAATTGATTTAAGTTATTGACATGATTGAATATTTTTTATAAAAATATTGGAGAATTTATAGTGGAAAAATATACTTAAAGAGACTATAGCAGATTTTATATTAGATATGATGGGGTAGGATAAAGGAGAAATTGGAGAAGAAGCATGAATGGACAAAAGTATTAGTAAAGTACGCTATATAGTTGAGCAACTGTTTGGGATGTTAAAGAGGCATTATAATTTTACCAGATGCGGGCATCCGAGGATTAGAGAAAGTCAATATGGAGTTTTAGTTAGAAAGCAAAAGCTTACAACTTAAATAAAACAGCTGGGACGGTTATATAAAGAGTTCTACAATGAGGATATATTGCCGAAAACGGAGAAACAGGTCACGAAGAGGTTAATATAGATGGTTAAGATTATAAATTTTATGAATAAATTGTAAAACTATGACAAAAATTACAAAAAATAAGAACTTTTTGATAAAAACTAAAATTGTTCAAAGGTCTTTTATATGAGGATAAGTATGGGGAAGTTCAGATGGTTGTTTAGCTGGTATTTCAAGATAGATGTCTTGAAAAGAATATTACTAGGTCTCTTTTTAGGAGCAATAATTGGTGTTGTTATTGGTCCTGAAATCGTTGTTATTAAACCTCTTGGAGATATTTTTTTGAGGCTTTTAAAGATGATTGTTGTTCCTGTGGTGATGTTTACATTGATTGTGGGGGCATCAAGTATAAGTCCATCTAAAATGGGCAAAATTGGCATAAAAATCATTGTTTATTATCTGTTTACATCCTTGTTTGCTGTTGTGATTGGATTGATTGTCAGTAGTCTATTTGGTGTTGGAAGGAATCTTGGAATTGACAATCCAAACCATAATCCAGTTGTTACTGTAACTGAAGGTCCTTCTTTTTCAGATACTTTTTTAAATATAATTCCTACCAATCCCTTTGAAGCTCTTAGTTCAGGCAATATTTTACAAATAATATTTTTTGCGATTTTGTTTGGTATTGGTCTCTCTGTTGTAAGACACTCAGACGACAAGAAGATAAGAGAAGCTGCCGATATAGTTTTTAACATTTTTGAATTATGTTCAGAGGTCTTTTTTAAAATTGTATATTGGATACTAGAATATGCTCCTATTGGTGTTTTTGCTCTGATTGCTGTTGTTTTTGGCACTCAGGGTGTAAAAGTATTAAATTCAATGTTGTCAGTTACTGCGGCAATTTACATAGCTTTTTTAGCCCATACAATTTTAGTTTATTTCGGTCTATTATCTTTGTTTAAGGTAAATGTATCGGCTTTTATTAAAAAATCAAAAGAGGCTATTATAACAGCATTTGTAACGCGTAGCAGCAGTGGAACATTACCTGTCTCCATGGACGTATCAGAGAAAGAAATGGGTATATCAAAAAGCATATATTCATTCACCCTCCCTGTGGGTGCTACAATAAATATGGACGGTACCATAATATATCTTGGTGTGTGTGCACTATTTATTGCAAATATGGTAGGACTTGATCTGACTTACGTTCATTATTTTACCATTATAGTAGTATCTGTTCTTGCTTCAATAGGCACTGCTGGTGTTCCTAGTGCAGGCCTTATTATGTTGGTGATGGTTTTAAATTCAATAGGCTTGGATATCAATGCTGATATTTCAGTATCTTTAGCCTATGCAATGATACTGGGAATAGACGCCATTTTAGATATGGGAAGAACTTGCCTCAATGTGACCGGAGACCTGACTGGCACAGTGATTGTCGCTGCTTCTGAAGATGAAATAAACAAGGATATATGGGAGCAATAATTAAAGAAATTATTTTGATAGACCATAAAACTACAAGATATAGCAATGAATAAATTTACAAAACTATTTATGTATCCTTTAGATCTTTACTTAAGAACCAGCTTGGTCCTGAGGTTAGCTCTAGGTTTTGTTTTAGGTATTGCAATAGGACTGATGGTGGGGGAGGATATTGTTGCGATTTCATTTTTGGGTAACATATTTATAAGGTTGTTAAATATGCTAGTAGTCCCAATTATCATTTTATCTCTTATAACCGGTATATCACATCTCAATATAAGAACACTGGAGACTATAGGGATTAAAATAATTTTTTATTTTATGCTGACCTCAGTTATTGCAATAATTATAGGGTTATTATTTGGTAATATCCTAACATTGACCGACAGTGCGATTTTTGAATCTATACAAGCGGAAGAATTGATTATCAAAAGCCCATCTATGATAGATATATTATTGGATATTATTCCATTAAATCCTTTTGAAGCTTTAAATAGCGGCAATATCTTAGCAATTATGTTTTTTTCAATACTTATTGGAATAGGCCTCAGCTATTTTAATGAAAATGATGATAAAGGAGTCCAACAATATTTTACTCTTTTTATTAAATTTTTTGATGGCTGTAATGCGGTATTCTATAAAATTATTATATGGATATTGGAATATGCCCCAATTGGTATTTTTAGTATTGTGGCTGTTAACTTTGGAACTTATAGTATAAAATCTTTATCGCCTTTTTTTGTGCTTATTGTTCTTGTTTACGATGCTTATATCGTTCATATAATATGTGTTTATTTTGCCTCATTGTTTATTTTTAAGATAAGAATTGCTTCCTTTATTGCCAAAGCCTGGCTACCAATTTTTACAGCGTTTACTACAAGAACCAGTTTAGGGACCTTGCCTATTTCCATAGAAACAGCAGAAAAAAATATGGGGATTTCGAAGGGTGTATATTCTTTTGCTTTACCTATGGGAGCAATGATAAACAAGGATGGGGTTGCTATATATCTTGCCATTTGCACCTTATTTATTTGTAATTCTTTAGGTATAGATTTATCTCTTCAGCAATATGTGACTTTATTTTTAGCAGTGTTTTTATCATCTATTGCAACAATAGGTTTACCAAACACAGGTATTATCATGATAGTAATGGTACTAAATTCTTTGGGGCTTGATGTTGCAGAGGAGACAACAATAGGGATAGCATATTCAATCATCGTTATTGTGGATGTGATTCTTGATATGCCCTCCACATGTCTTAATGTAACTGGAGATTTAGTAGGAACAACTATAGTTGCCAAAAGCATGGGGGAATTGGACCAAAGTGATTGGGTTTGACAAATTTTATGTCTAAATCTGTTTTTACCTAGTTTCTTTCTGTATGGTGTAATGGCTTCTATACTTAAGTTATAATCTCTTCCCCATATTACTTGTTGTACAAAAGGGTTTTTTGATGGAATTTTTAGTTTTAACAATGAAATGTTATGGTAGAAAAATGTGTCCTTATTCTTTAAGAAATATTTATTGCCAATTTCTTGCGACAACTGTATAATCAGTTATATATTGACAGTATGGAATCAACAAATGGAGTGTGATTTGAATGAATATTATCAAATGGCCAACGTCTTATTATCATATAATATCGAAACGTTGTAAGATTATATGCTATCAGGCTGGAATTATATAAATCAAGATTAAGGAGGTTTGCAATGTTAGCAAAGATAAAGGGATTTTTAGGTAATGAGGCAGAAGACCTGCTTAATTACAAGTGTATCTTTCCAAAAGAATCTTTACATTTGCCAGGACCTGGTTTTATCGATCGGACATTAACATTCTCAGACAGGCCGATCTCTGTTTTACGAAATTTACAAACAATATATAATCATGGCAGGCTTGCAGGTACGGGATACGTATCGGTATTGCCGGTTGATCAAGGCATTGAGCATAGCGCTGGTGCTTCATTTGCCCCCAATCCTCTTTATTTTGACCCTGAAAATATTATAACGTTAGCTATTGAGGGCGGTTGTAATGCAGTAGCGTCAACGCTGGGTGTCTTAGGCTCGGTGGCAAGAAAATATGCCCATAAGATTCCATTCATTGTAAAAATAAACCACAATGAACTTTTGAGCTACCCCAACAAATATGATCAGATATTGTTTGCTGATGTGAGCCAGGCTTTTAATATGGGAGCTGTTGCAGTTGGAGCGACAATTTATTATGGCTCTGAAGAGAGCGGCAGGCAAATTCAGGAGATTTCAAATGCGTTTAAATATGCGCATGAACTTGGTTTGGTAACAGTATTATGGACATATCTGCGTAACCCTGCTTTTAAAACAAAGGAAAAAGATTATCATACTTCTGCTGATTTAACAGGGCAGGCAAATCATTTAGGCGCAACTATAGAGGCTGACATTATTAAACAAAAGCAGCCTACTAACAACGGGGGTTATAAAGCGTTGAAGTTTGGGAAAACACATGAAAAAGTATATACAGAATTAACAACCGATAATCCCATTGATCTGACACGTTACCAGGTAATAAATTGTTATATGGGACGCGCAGGGCTTATCAATTCTGGAGGCGCTTCCTCTGGTGCAAGTGATTTGGCAGAAGCGGTCAAAACGGCCGTGATTAACAAACGCGCTGGTGGCATGGGTCTGATTACAGGGCGCAAAGCCTTCCAGAAGCCAATAGATGAAGGAATTACCATTCTAAATACTATTCAGGATGTATATTTGAACAAAGCCATTACCATAGCTTAAAAGAATATAATCCTTTAGTAATTTTGTAAACTATATATAGTGTTTCTTCTTTTGCTAGACGTTATAAGTGAGCAGTCTATTTTCTTTATCCCGCGGGATTGCGACTTATTGGCATATTATCAATTAGATAATATGCTTGTTGATAATGATATGGTATTATAAACTCTTTAATCCTGCTATGGAAGTCTGCAAAAACTTTCAAAATGCTTTGCAGTCGTGCAATCAACACAATCAAATAAAACACTTTTGCAGTAACATTTATGACATTGCAGTAATATTTACTTGACAAATAAAAATTTTTTAGTACATTGTGAACGATCTGTCATTTTAAAGAATGTGATGTCACTTTCATCCCATTTGCATAAAAATAGACAATATTGAGGTTAGGTAATGTCAGAAGATAAACTCACGCGTATTGAAAGAGAAAAACTCAGACAACGGGGAGAAATACTGGCTACTGCTGTTAAACTTTTCTCCGAGAAAGGATACCACAATGTTTCTATGCACGAAATTGCTGAAACAGCTGAATTTGCGGTAGGAACGCTTTATAAGTTCTTCAAAAATAAAGAAGATTTATACAAATCTCTTATGGCTGAACAATGCTCCACTTTTCATACGGCTCTTATGAAAGCATTAAAAGAAGGAAATGACGGGGTAACAAGACTGCGCAATTATGTGAAGACAAAAAGCAGATTATTTATAGACAACGCACCTATAATTCGCCTTTATTTTGCTGAAACCAGTGGAGTGAACTCTAATATCAGGACAGGCTTTGATAGTGATCTGCGGAAACAATATAACAATTTAATGAATAATCTCGCATCTGTTTTTGAAACAGGGATAAAAAATAAGAGTTTTTTAAAAATCGCTGAACCATACCATCTTGCTTTAGCACTTGACAGTCTTTGCAACAGTTTTCTTTTTCTCTGGTTGGAGTCACCTGAACTTTATCCATGTCCTGAAGATCCTGATACAATTCTTAGTATTCTCTTAAAAGGACTAGTCAATGAACAGCTATAAAACATTAAAATGCTGGCAGATTAATGAGTCAGTATAAAATGCAGATAATATACTATGTGGAGGATTTTTAATGCAATCTAACAATATTGGCTATAAACGCAGACCTTATAGAAATATCATTTTTGCATTGATTGGGATCTTCATGCTGATTAGCTGTGAGGGCAAAGAACATCCCCCACAACCCACTGTCCCTGAAGTAGCTACAATAACCGTTAAACCTCAAGAAGTTGTACTCTCCACAGAATTGCCAGGAAGGACAACTCCTTTTAGAGTAGCAGAAATTCGACCTCAGGTTAATGGTATAATAGAAAAACGTCTCTTTACTGAAGGAAGTGACGTTAAGGCTGGCCAAACACTTTATAAAATAGATTCAGCTCCTTTTCAAGCAGCAATCAACAACGCCAAGGCCTCACTAAACAAGGCCAAAGCATTACTACCTACAGTAAATTCACGAGCAGAACGCTATAAAGCGCTGCTTGTAAATAAAGCTGTCAGTAGGCAAGACTACGACGATGCATTTGCAACTCTTGAACAAGCTAGAGCCGATATAGAATACTGGAAAGCAAATGTTGAAACAGCGCGTATAAATTTGGAATACTGCAGTGTAACAGCTCCAATATCTGGACGCATAGGAAGATCAAATGTAACAGAAGGCGCAATAGTCACAGCGTATCAACCTATGGCTTTAGCAACAATACAAAGGCTAGATCCCATTTATGTAGATGTCCCGCAATCCTCTATAGAACTGCTCAGGTTAAAACAGCGATTAGAAGAAGGCCGGCTAGATTACGATGAAGAAAAGCAAAGTAATGTAAAGCTTATTCTAGAGGATGGTTCAGCATACCCGTTAGTAGGAGATTTAGAGTTTCGAGATATTACTGTTGATCCATCGACAGGTTCTGTAATCTTGCGAGCTATTTTCCCAAATCCTGAAGGTGTACTGCTGCCAGGAATGTTTATACACGCAATTATAAAAGAAGGAGTTAACAATAAAGCGATGCTCGTACCTCAAGAAGGAGTATTCCGGGACTACCAAGGTGCTCCTATAGCCCTCGTTGCTAACAGTGAAAGTATAGTAGAAAAACGTATGCTAATTCTTGACAGGTCCTTGGGTAATAAATGGCTCGTGGTAGATGGCCTTACCCCTGGAGATAGACTAATTGTTGAGGGGATGCAAAGAATACGCCAGGGGGTTACTGTAAAGGTTGTTCCCTTCGAAGAAGCCATAGATGAACATTTATCTCCTGAAAGTTCATCCAAAAAAATAAAATAAATAACTAGTGGACAGATAAAATGTTATCAAGATTTTTCATAGATAGACCTGTATTTGCATGGGTGATTGCTATTATTATGATGTTAGCTGGTGCCTTGGCTATATACAATATGCCTATATCTCAGTACCCGGATATAGCACCGCCTTCCATTGCTATAAAAGCCTTCTACCCTGGTGCATCTGCTGAAACAGTTGAGAACACTGTAACACAAATCATCGAACAGAAGATGACAGGATTCGACAACTTATTATACCTTTCTGGGAATAGTTCATCATCCGGCTCTTCTCGTTTAGAGTTAACATTTACCCCTGGAACAGATCCGGATCTCGCCTGGTCACAGGTACAAAATAAACTCCAATTAGCTATGGCAAGTTTACCAGATGTTGTCCAGAGACAGGGAGTCAAGGTAAGCAAATCGACTAGAAACTATTTAATAATAGTTGGATTGATTTCAGAAGATGGCAGCATGAGCGGTAAAGATCTCAGGGATTATTCACAATCTAATCTAGAAAAGGTTTTATCAAGAATTCCAGGTGTTGGTGAGGTAGAAAACTTTGGCACTCAGTATGCAATGAGAATATGGATAGATCCAAATAAATTAACGAGCTATAGCCTGACATTTGAAGATGTTATTGAAGCTTTACGCGCTTACAATGTAGAAGTCTCAGCAGGCCAGCTAGGTGATATGCCTGCAGAAAGTGGACAACGTCTAAATGCCTCTATTATTGTTCAACACCTTCTTGAAACACCTGAAGAATTCTCCTCTGTTCCTGTAAAAATAAATCAAAATGGTTCTGTCATAAAAATAGGTGATATCGCTCGTGTAGATATAGGAACTGAACGCTACGGTATTACTGCCTCATACAATGGGAAACAAGCGGCGGCGATGGCCATCCGTAAAGCTTCTGGAGCCAATGCAATTGCAACAGCTGATGCTGTTACGAAAAAGTTAGAAGAGTTAAGCAGCTTTTTCCCGGACGGGATGAAAGTAATTTATCCATATGATACTACTCCTTTTACCAAAGTAGCCATTGAAGAGGTTTTTAAGACACTAATAGAAGCTGTCATCCTCGTATTTATAGTTATGTTTTTATTTTTAGGCAATTTCAGATCAACTCTGATTCCAACTATGGCAGTACCTGTAGTACTGCTTGGAACTTTTGCTTTTCTTGGCTTTTTTGGTTTTTCCATTAATATGTTAACAATGTTTGCTATGGTTCTGGCCATTGGATTACTGGTTGACGATGCCATTGTTGTAGTTGAAAACGTAGAAAGAATCATGGAGGAAGAGAACCTCTCTCCAAAAGAAGCTACAAAAAAATCTATGGATGAGATTACAAGCGCTTTGGTTGGTATAGGACTTGTGTTGGCCGCGGTTTTTAGTCCCATGGCTTTCTTGTCTGGTTCTACTGGTGTAATTTATAGACAATTTTCTATAACTATTGTGGCTTCTATGCTGTTATCAGTTGTTGTAGCATTGATTTTAACACCAGTTTTATGTGTTTCACTGCTTAAATCAAAATCAGTAACTTCAAAAAACACTTCATATAAAGTACTTTATCCTTTCCAGGTTTTTTTTAAATGGTTTAACAGCTTATTTAATAAGGCAAGAGATACATATGTAAAAATTATTACCCTTGTTTTAATAAGAAAACTTCTTTTTATGTCTCTGTTTGTCTTAATTGTTATAGCTTTAGTGTTTTTATTTGAACGTATGCCTACATCTTATCTCCCTGATGAGGACCAGGGGATAATGATGGTTCAGGTCACTCTCCCACCTGGTTCAGCATTGGGACAAACCGAAGATGTCTTAAATGAAGTTTCCTCCTATTTCTTAAATGATGAAAAAGATGCCGTCGAATCAGTTATGACAATTTCTGGAGCTTCTTTTGGCGGAGAGGGACAAAATGTAGGGATGGGATTTGTGAAACTAAAAGATTGGGCATTACGAGAAAGAAAAGATTTGAAAGTTGATGCCGTAATTGGAAGATCAACGAGCAGGTTTTCACAAATTCGCAGAGCAGTTGTATTTGCTTTTTCATTACCCGCTGTTGCGGAACTTGGAAACGCAAAAGGTTTCGACTTCCAACTGCAAGATAGAGAAGGTCTTGGTCACGAAGCGCTAATGGATGCGCGTAATGAAATCCTTAGGCTGGCATCACAGGATCCAAGATTAAGAGCTGTCAGACATAACGGCTTGGATGATGTCCCACAATACCACGTAAACGTGGATTGGGAAAAAGCTGGAGTCTTAGGAGTCCCCCTTGCATCAATAAATAATACAATATCAGCAGCATTTGGAAGCTCATATGTAAATGATTTTATAGAGAGTGAACGCGTTAAAAGGGTCTATGTACAAGCGGATAGTCCATACCGTATGGTGCCTGAAGACTTAAAAAACCTTTATGTGCGTGGAAATAATAATGATATGGTTCCTTTTACATCTTTTGCTACAGGGCATTGGGCTTATGGTTCGCCACTGCTTGAAAGATACAATGCTTTCCCATCTATAAATATATGGGGTGAACCAACTCCTGGAAGAAGTTCAGGAGAAGCGATGAAAATTATGGAAAGTTTTGTCTCTAAGTTGTCAGGAGGTTTCTCTTCTGACTGGACTGGTCTTTCCTTTCAAGAGAGAATGGCCGGTTCTCAGGCGCCGCTATTATACGCTTTTTCTATCCTTGTAATTTTTTTATGTTTAGCAGCTTTATATGAAAGTTGGCCAATACCCATATCTATCTTGCTTACATTGCCCTTAGGTATTATAGGAGGGATAATTGCTTCTTCTCTACGTGGATTGCCCAATGATGTTTATTTCCAGATAGGTCTTTTAGCTACAATGGGATTAGCCACTAAAAATTCTATTCTAATTGTCCAGTTTGCAAAAGCTAGAGTTGAGTCTGGGATAGGGCTGACTCAGGCTACATTGGAAGCAGCCAGGTTGAGGCTACGCCCTATTATCATGACTTCCTTGGCATTTATGTTTGGTGTGTTACCATTAGCTAAGGCAACTGGAGCAGGGGCAGGCGCGCAAATAGCCATTGGAACAGGAGTCTTGGGAGGTATGCTAACCTCTACTTTTCTGGTAACTATATATGCGCCACTCTTTTATGTAATGATTTACAAATTGCTTGGTAAAAAAAGAAAGGAAGTAACAATGAAATATACAGACAGCCCACTAAATAACCCTATAGAAGATGAAGAAAAATGAATATAAAACTATTTACTCCCTCCATAAAATACCACGCTGTACACAACCCCTTTGCTAGACACCTTACTCGTTTCAGCAAAGTTTTTTATATGTCTATGACAATCGTTATGTTGGCAAGCAGTTGCACCTTGGCTCCAGAATATGTAAAACCTGCATCGCCAATCCCACACGAGTGGCCACAGGGTGAAGCCTACGATGATAACACACAGAAAAGCTCTATTTATTCTAATGTGGCTACACTAAACTGGCAGAATTTTTTTACAGATAAACGATTGCAAAAAATTATTTATTTGGCTCTTGAAAACAATCGTGATCTGCAGATCGCAGCTTTGAATATTGAGAGGGCCAGAGGGATATATGGATTAAGACGAGCTGAAATATTACCAGCGATAAATACTAATGCCACTGGCGGAGAGACTCGTGTCCCATCAGAGCTTTCAAGAACTGGTAAAGCAACGACAGAAGAACAGTATAGCGTTAATTTTGGGATTACTTCCTGGGAAATTGATTTTTTTGGTCGCATACGCAGTTTAAAAGAACAGGCATTACAGGAGTATCTTGCAACTGAACAGGCCAAACGTATCGTGCAGACAGCTTTGATATCAGAGACGGCAAGAGTATATTTAACTCTAGGAGCAGACTCGAAGAATCTTAAATTGTCACAAAATACTCTTGAAACACAAGAAAATATTTATAACTTAATAAGGGAACGTTATTCAGTTGGACTTGCAACTGAAATAGAGTTACATCAAGCCCAAACACAGCTGGATACCGCTGACAAAAACGTTTCTGTTTATACACAACTAACAGCTCTTGATCAAAATGCATTAAACTTATTAATTGGTTTGTCATCTCCTGAGGAACTTCTGCCACAGACCCTTACAGACATAAGTGTATTTGAAAAATTATCTGCTGGACTTACCTCTGAAATACTACTTAATAGACCTGATATCCTTCAATCAGAACATCAGCTTAAAGCTGCCTTTGCCAATATCGGCGCAGCAAGAGCAGCTTTCTTCCCTTTTATATCGCTCACAAGCACTTTTGGCACCGCTAGCGATGAACTGTCGGGTCTATTTAATTCTGGATCAGACACATGGACTTTATCGCCAACAATTAATCTGCCTATTTTTGACACGCGTATATGGGCATCACTTAGAGTAAGTGAAACAGACAGAAAAATTGCTCAAACCAATTATGAAAAAACCATACAGATAGCCTTCAGAGAAGTAGCCGACACCCTTGCCGTTGCAGGGACTATAGATCAGCAATTAAAATCGCAAAAGTCTATTGTTTACTCTACACAAACTATCTATGATCTTTCTAGTGATCGCTACCTTCAAGGAATTGATAGTTATCTGTCAGTCCTAGATGCGCAAAGAACACTTTATACAGCACAGCAAGATCTTGTATCTCTTAACCTAGCCAAGCTTGCTAACCATGTAAAACTATATGAGGTGTTAGGTGGGGGAGCAAATGAAGCAAATGACAATGCTAAATAACAATAATGTCTCTCCAACGTGATAATGCAGATATATTCCTTTTATAAAATTCATATAATTTTCATATAACAGCAAAGAAACAAAAAAAAATCATAGATATAAAAATAATAATTTTATACCTTTACAATAAAGTTAAAAAAAAATTTGTTAAACAAATGAAAATGTTTTTGGACCAATCTTGATGGGAATTAATTACTAAAAAATATTAGTAAAGTAAGATTATTTAAGATATAATGCTCTGCCTCAGGATTAAAGTAAAAAAGATCATTGTAACATTATGGATGAATTAGATATAATTGTCGATTTTCATAAAGACTCTCAAAGACAAGGCCCTGGAAGTGATATAGAGACCATAAAAGCTTTAGATTTAATATGTAAAACAAAAGAGAATATAGATATCCTTGATATTGGATGCGGAACTGGCTCACAAACTATGGTGCTTGCTGAGAACAGTAAGAGTTATATTACTGCAATCGATATATTCCCAGAATTTTTGGATGTCCTAAATAGAAAAATTAAAGAAAAAGATTTAGCTAGCAGAGTCATTGTCCAGCAAATCTCAATGGAGGATTTAACATTTAAAAATGAAGAATTCGATCTTATCTGGTCAGAAGGCGCAATTTATATTATCGGTTTTGAGAAAGGTTTAACAGAATGGAGGAGAGTACTTAAACCAGATGGCTATCTAGTGGTAACAGAAATGTCGTGGCTTACAAACAAGAGACCCTATGAAATTGAAAAATATTGGACTAAAAATTATTCTCAGATTGATACGATTCCAAATAAGATAAAACTGATAGAGGAAAATGGCTATATTCCTACTGCTCATTTTATTCTTCCTGAATATTGCTGGTTGAATAATTACTATGAGCCAAATCAAGAACGAATGGAATCTTTTTCGGAAAAACATAAACATAGTAGATTAGCTGAAGAATTTATCAAGAATGAAAAAAAAGAGGTTCAAATGTATAAAAAGTATAAAGATTATTATGGTTATGTCTTTTATATAGCAGGAAAAAAGGGCGAATTATTTGAAACTATACCTGAATTGTAAAAATGCGCAAAAATATGGACTATGGTAAAATGTACATAAAAAGTTGTTATTCAAATTTGTTCTACCGATAAAGTAACTGTCTATGATATAAAAATTATGTTTTTTTTTGAAAGGGGTAGTGTGAGTTCTGATGCAAAAGTTGATAGTAAGAACGATAATATATAGTATAGAGTAAAAATGGGTACGTTTAGATTTTGGAGAAGAAAAAAGATATTCCCAGGGATACATTTGAATTTTAGCAAATCGGGGATGTCTGTATCCTTTGGGCTAAGGGGTATGAAAATGACAATAGGCAAAAGCGGGATAAGATTTACAACAGGGATATCTGGGACAGGGCTCTCATATACCAGTAAAAAAACCTTTAAAAAGAAAAACGATAAAGAACAAATTGAAGATAAAAGAAAAGAAAAGAAATAAAAAATAACTAACCTATAATATTTAGTGAAAGCCAAAAGATTCAAAAGTACAAACGCTAATAAAATAGATATACTATACTTTTGAATATTTGCTTTTATCACCTGTTCAGCAAGGTACAGATATGACGTCTTTCGGAAGTATTATCATATTGTCTATATAGTTTGTCCTAATAAAGGGAAGAAGGGAAAAATTGACCTACATAATATGCTTTTTTAAAGTTGTTTAGCAGCTGTTATTTCCCCCAATATGATTGGGACTTAATATATTCATAATAAATTGACAATCATTACTTTTGGACACAAAAGAAGGGCTGATTATTATTACCGGCTGTGCCCATCCTGGTATAGTAGATATGGTAAAAAAGGCCACAAAAATACTACCAGGCAAAAAAATCTATTTAGTTATGAGCGGTTTTCATTTATCTGGCGATTCTTATTCAGAAATCGAAGAAATTATAGAAGTATTCAGGAATTTGGCTGTTTAAAAGATTGCTCCTTCCCACTGTTCAGGAGATAACTTTAGAAAATTTGCCAAGGAAAAATATAGACAAGATTGTATTCTAAGTGGTGTAGGTGGGGTAATTGCTTTTTAGTTGTAGAATGTTCTCTATAATGATATTGATGTGTAATATTGTAAAAGAGCTCCAAAAAAGGATGTTATGAAGATTGAAGATCTAAATAAAGAGGTAAGAACGTGCAAAAAATGTGGCTTATATAAAACAAGGATAAATTCTCTTTGTGGGGAGGGAGCTCTGAATGCTAAACTCATCTTAATCGCTCAGGCTCCAGGAGAGAATGAAGATAGAGAAGGAAGAATGTTTATAGGTCCTTCAGGAAAGATATTAGATGAACTTCTTAATGAGGCGGGGGTTACAAGAAGGGAAATTTATATGACAAATCTGGTTAAATGTTTTTTGCCCAAATATAGGAAACCTAAACAGGAGGAAATACAAACTTGCAGTCAATATCTGGATAGAGAGATAGCATTGATAGATCCCAAAGTAATTGTCCCCTTAGGGTACTATTCTGCCATGTATATATTTAAAAAATACAAACGTTTAATCCCTGAATTTAAATCAGATATTTTTGGTAAACTTTTGCTTGCTGAAGATAAGAAAATTTTTCCTTTATCACATCCCGCCGCGCTTCTTTACAATAAATCCTTTAAAGAGATAATGTTTAAAAATTATGAAAAGCTTAAAATATTATCTGAGGATTGCAAATGGTACCCACTCTGCCCGATGAAAAGATTTTATGAGGAGGGGAGGTTAGACAGAGAGTGGATAGAATTATATTGTAAAGGTGATTGGCAGAGTTGTATTCGCTATTATATGGAAGAAAATGGAAAGCCACATCCAGACTGGATGCTTCCGGATGGTAGTTTTGATGAAAGGTTGAAACAATGCTATGGAAAATGATAAAATTAGAGTGGTTATTTTTTATATATGTAATGAATATTGCTAATTATGGAGATAAAAGATGAGGCTAACAGTTCTTGTTGATAATGATACCCTGGTAGACAGGTATTTTTATGGAGAACCCGGGGTCTCTTATTTTATTGAAGATGAAGATAAAAAATTTTTGTTTGATGTTGGGTATTCTGATCTGTTTATAAAAAATGCGCAAAAGGTGGACATAGATTCACTGAATTTAGATTTTTTAGCACTTTCTCGTAGACATATGGATCACACATGGGGCTTAGATCCACTTAGTAGACTTTATACAGAAGCAAAAATAGAAAGTATATCCTATAAGAGTCCTACAGCTATAGCTCACCCCTTACTCTTTGTAAGCAGGGCAATTGATAGATTGCATGAAATTGGCCCTTTAGTTTCAGAAGATAAATATCTAGGCATTTTAAGCTTAAATTGAGTAAGGATCCTTTTTTGGCTTACAGAAAAAATGATTTTGAAAATAAAGAGGCTATGGGTAAAATAATTGTTGGAAAATCTGAATAAGATGACTATATAATGGATGATTCTGCATTAGTTTATAAATCCCCGGTGGGTTTAGTAATTATTACGAGTTGTTCACATGTGGGAATTTGTAGTATTATTGAGTATGCAAAAAAATTTGTAAAGATGATAAAGTGACAGATATAATTGGAGGATTTCACCTTCTTAATCCTTCTAAAGAACAGTTACAATGAACATTGAAATATATGAGATAATTGCATCCTTATGAGGTGCATGCCTGTCATTGTACGCATTTGGATTCAAAAATAGCTTTATCCAACGTTATAAATCTCAAAGATATAGGTGTTGGGTTAAAGCTTGAGTATAAGTAAATTTTTGTATAACCTTATATAAACTAATGTATTAAGGGACTGTTTAAACAATGATGACTGTTGAATATGCACTCCTGGGTGTTGCTATTTTATTACTAGCTAGTATTCTTGCAAGTAGAGTGTCAGGAAAGTTGGGTGTTCCTGTTCTTATAGTTTTTCTTTTTATTGGCATGCTTGCCGGATCAGAGGGCCCTGGAGGAATTTATTTTGATGACCCAAGGATAGCTCAATATTCTGGGATAGTAGCTCTGTCATTTATTATTTTCTCTGGGGGGCTTGGCACTGCTTGGAAAAATATTCGCCCTGTTATTTATGAAGGAATTGTTCTATCAACTTTTGGTGTTTTAATTACAGCTTTTTTAGTGGGATTTTTTGCTAGACTTTTATTTGATTTTTCTTTGTTAGAAAGTTTGCTGCTTGGCGCTCTTGTGTCATCAACAGATGCTGCCGCTGTTTTTGGTGTGATGAGAACTAAGAAAGTTCGTCTCAAAGGACAAGTGAGA